>OBSA01000270.1_pt1 | contig 11646 bp, 16 predicted proteins | sample 1501291 | NCBI WGS metagenome assembly OBSA01 (sample SAMEA3360679, study PRJEB22359) | human gut metagenome | biome: ENVO:urban biome; feature: ENVO:human-associated habitat; material: ENVO:feces | place: Bangladesh | collected 2011 | reverse complement strand
AATCTAGAGTACTACGCTTTTCTCGTTTTTTCTAACCTGTCTAATCGTAACGACTTCTTACATATTCGTCATCATATTTTTGACCATTTATATAATTTTTTAAAGTTATAAAATTCACAAAACCATCTTTTTCTGGATTTCCTTCATAAATTCCTTCAGAACAAACAGTTTTCTTCCCTCTATCCAAAACAATAAAATCAAAAGAACCATCATCATAGGCATTTATAAAAATAGGAGGATATTCTTCTTCATCAGATTCATAGTCCCATTCCCCCTCAAAAGTAGCAATAATTTTCTTTGAAGAAGAATCATCTTCATTGTTTTTGCAACCAATAAAGCAAAGCATCAAAGCCAAAAATAAAGTAAAAATTTTTCTAATCCGTTTCATAAAAAACCTCATAAATTTAAAAGTTTTAAGTCCTATAAGACTTGCGTATTGATAGTATAATGTAAAATACTTTCATTATGCAAGTGTAAAAATTTTAAAATGACTTGCAAAATGAAAGTATGACTGTAATAGAACTAAAAGAAACTCTTTCAAAAAATATAAAAAAATACAGAAAAGGTAGATTTACACAAGAAACACTTGCAGAAGCGATAGGTGTTTCATCCCAAAACATAAATGATATAGAAGGAAAACGCCGCTGGCCAAGAGAAGAAACATTGGTAAAACTGGCAGATATTCTTGGAATTGAAATTTACGAACTTTTTATTCCATCAGAAAACTTAATAAACAAAAACAACAACGTACTTGATATTGAAAAAATTAGAAATCAGCTAAACAATGAGCTTGTTTCAAAAATACGAACTTCAGTAAATAAAGTGTTAGATAATTTTGAGAATAAATAATAAAAAAAAACGCTTTTCTGACCTTGTAAAATCCATTTCCCTACCGGATGCAATTTTGCCCGGCAATCACGCACAGAATTCCCAAAATCAAACTTGAAAAAGCGTAAAGCGCCGCTATAAAAAAATTCTTCTCCGAAACAAAATTCGCACTTTCCAACGCAAACGTAGAAAAAGTCGTGAATCCGCCGCAAACGCCAGTCTTAAGAAAAAGCACAACAAGAGGACTGAACCTAAAAGAAACCTTTTGCGCCGCCAAAGAAGCCAGTGTTGTAACAACACCAATCGCAAAGCAGCCAAGCATATTCACAACAAAAGTCTGAAACGGAAAAACGCTCTTCACAGGAATCAGCGTAAAAAGATAGCGCAAAACGCTTCCCGCCGCTCCGCCCGCCGCAACAGCCAAAATATTCAAAATCATAAGGCAATTCTATAAAGTTTGCGTCCGCAATTCAATCAGCGTAAGAACAAAAATGCGTAGGAATTACCAGGAACTTTTTATGAAGCCTTAATTTCGAGTTTTTTTTTGCAAATTATGAAAGAATGCTCTCGGCAGATTTCCAATTTGCTCAGATGGATTTGGCTCGAATTCGGGTGCTCCGCACTTTAATTAATCCAATCGCCAAAAATCTTCACAAATTGCAAATCTGCCTGCGCTTTTATTCTTTTTACAACAAACTCGCCATTCAGGCTATGAACATAAAATCCGAAAGTCTTTCTAAAACTCCAGCATTCCCTGCGCGGCGGCCTGCTTTTCTTCCGGGAACGTGTTCAGGTATTCAAACACTTTTTCCAGCCGCCACTCTATTCCATTTTTTTCACATTCGGTTCTGATTATCTGCAGCAGGCGGTCGTTGTCCGGGCTTGTAACTTCGTAAGCGTTTCCATAGGTGCGGATGTATTTTTCTTTTAACCCGGGAAAATGCTGGTCCAGCTTGCTGTAAAAATATTCGCGGTTTCCTTCGCGCAGTGTAAGCCCGATTTTAAAGCAGATTATTCCGCGCACTTTTTCCTGAACGCAGATTTTCATAAGGTGGCGGACATTCTGCTCGGTGTCGTTTATGAACGGAAGGAACGGCGAAAGCCACACGACTGTAGGAATTTTTCGTTTTCTGCATTCGGCAAGAACTTTTGCGCGCCCGTCCGTTGTGCAGACCGCAGGCTCTATGACCCGGCAAAGATTTTTGTCCGCGGTCGTAAGCGTCATCTGGACAACGGCTTTTGATTTTGAGTTGATTTCTTCTATTATATTGATGTCGCGCAGAATCAGGTCGCTTTTTGTATGCACGGTAACTCCGAATCCGCGCCTTTTGATTATTTCAAGGCAGCGGCGCATAAAGCCAAGCTCCGCCTCGCAGTGCATGTATGGGTCGCACATCGCGCCTGTTCCAATCATGCACTTTTTGCGCTTGGAAGAAAGCTTTTGCTCCAAAAGTTCCGGCGCATTCCGCTTTACCTCTATGTCCTCAAAATCGTGGTTTATCTGGTAGCAGCGGCTTCTTGAATCGCAGTAAATGCAGCCATGCGTGCAACCGCGATAAATGTTCATTCCGCCCCGCGCCGAAAGAATTCCTTTTGCTTCTGAAAAGTGCATGGCTAATTATACCATATTAACATGACAGCGTCGTGTCAGGTTCAGGAAAATAAATTCTGTACGGACACTGATATTTTTGATATAATTTCAGGAGGGCTTTATGAAGAATTTAAATGAAATGAAAGCGCGGCAAAAAGATTTTGTTGGACATCTGCGCGGTTTGACTGAAAAATATGTTGCCGGTTTGGAAAAAGAAAAGATTCAGACAATTCTTTTAAGCGGTTCTGTGGCTCGTGGTGATTATTTTCCAGGGAAGCTTGGCGGATATGTGGATTTGCTTGTAATGACAAAAAAACCGAATTTTGACGCGAATACAGTTTTTGGAAAAGATATAGAACCAGAGATTCCTTATCACTGCGTGGAAAACTTTATTGATGATGAAAAAATTGGTTTTGAAATAGATATTCGCCCGTTTGTTTATGTCCATAAATTTGAAACATTTGATGAACCAAGAAAATGGTCAATTCTGGAATCAAAGATTTTGTATGACGAAAATGATTTGTTTTCAAAAGAACTTAGTAAAATTGAATTTCTTAAAAAGAAAGAACTAAAATCATATTTTGAAAAAACTATTTTTGAAATTGAACGTCTTATCGGAGATTATATTTGCGACAAGTGGTTGCGCCGGGCGGCTTATATTCAACTGCATGAAAATCTTGACAAAGCCATAAAGCTTGGAATTTGCTGTCTATATTACATAAATGGAAGCTATGTTGCGCCTGACAACCGTTTAAGTTATTACACTTATTCTTTTGAAAAACTACCCGAAAATTATGAAAGAATGATGAAAATGCTGATGAAACAAAATATTTCAAGCCGCAGCGATTTTTTCAGAAGAAAACAACTTTTTGAATCTGGATTTTTAAACTGGCTAAAGTCTGAAAAGATTAAAATTACTGCAATTCAAATTGATTAAAACTGTAGTGCTATTGCAGGCGTAAAAATCTATATCCGTAAAGATTTGTATCTATCTCAAAGTTTTGAAAACTCCATTGAAAAAGTGTAGTCATGACTAATGAAAGTCGCTTGAAAAAGTGTATCAAACATCAAGAAACTCCATTAAAAAAGTGCAAAGCTAAAGGCTTATATGTTTAAACGAAAAATAATGGCTGTGCGATTTTGGAATCATCACTCTTTGTCATAATCTTAATAATATTACAGAACCGCTCGAGGGTAATAAGATTGATAATGTCTTTAAGATTTATATGCGGGATTCCGGTCTTGAAATTGATTTTGTTTCAAAGATTAATAATGACATTTCTCTTATTGAGGTTAAAGCTACGACAGGGAATACAAAATCGGCAAAAACGGTTTTAAGGAATTCCCAATATGATGTAAATATATGTTACAAACTTTCAGAAAATAACATTGGAGTTGCAGAAAATATAATAACGATACCTTATTATATGACATTCCTTTTATAAAAAGAATTTATTTCCTCGACCGGCGCGACTCTAAAAAAAATGGCAGCTGGAAAGTGAATAAATATCCGAAGCAGATTTTCAAAAAGGAACTCGAAGAGTTCGGCTGGAAAGCCGCAAAAATCTCGATGAAAAACAGGTGCGTTTTGTTTGAGAAAATCAGGATATAAGAATCAAATCTGTTTAGTGATACTAAATACTTATATTTAGTGGTATTAAACACTTGTATTTAGTGCCACTAAATACTATAATATACTCATGGTTACAAAAGAATTGATTTTGCGGATGGCGGAAAAACAGAAGAATGAAATTTTAAGCTCTCCCCCGAATCTTGGGGTGAACAGGGAGGGGCTGCAAAATATTCACTCTCCTATTCCTCAGTTCGTCAGAATAATCACAGGAATCAGACGCTGCGGAAAAAGCACTTTTGTCTGCCAGGACATGAAAAATCGCTGCGGAAATGCTTTTTATCTGAATTTTGATGAGCCTGCGCTTTCGGAATTTGATTCAAATTCGTTTTTGATACTTGACGAAGCCATCGCCGATTACAGAAAAAAGTATGGAAGTTCAAATGAGCTTTTCTTTGATGAGATTCAGATTATTTCCGGCTGGGAAACTTATGTAAGCTCAAAACTGAAGGAAGGAAACCTTGTTACGGTAACTGGCTCAAACGCCTCTTTATTAAGTCAGGAACTGGGAACAAGACTTACCGGCCGCCATTTGGACTACGAGCTTTTTCCGTTCAGTTTCAATGAATTCTGCACTTTTCTGAAGAAACAAAAAAATGCGGAATCCTTTGAAGAATATATTTTTAAAGGCGGTTTTCCCGAATTCTTGAATTACAGGCAAAGCCAGATTCTTACGCAGCTTTTTGATGACATCATTTTCAGGGATATTGTCGTACGCTACGGAATAAAAGACTCAAAGTCGCTGCGGACTCTTGCTGTTTATCTCTGCTCAAATTGCGGAAACCTTGTTACGGGAACAAAACTGTCGGCCCGGCTCGGATTGAAAACAACGGCTACAATACTAGAATATCTTTCTTTTCTTGAGCAAAGCTATCTGTTCTCGTTTGTACCGAAATTCAGTTATTCCGCAAAAGCACAGTCGGTGAATCCTAAAAAAGTTTACAGCATAGACTCGGGAATGGCAGCAAACATCTCCGTTTCCTCGTCGAAAGACATAGGCCGGCTTTTTGACAACGCTGTGTTCTGCAAAATCCGGAGGGAAACAAAGAATATCTGGTATTATTCGGAAAACAGTTTTGAGTGTGATTTTTTATACGGCGCTTCGACTGTTCCGGAAAAGGCGGTCCAGGCTTGCCTTGAGCTGACAAATGAAAACATGGAGCGCGAAGTCCGGGGAATCGTAGAAACCTGCAGAAAATTCAACAATATTGAAGGTTTTATTGTAACTTTAAATCAAAGCGATAGAATTGAATATGACGGAATGACCGTCAACGTCGTAAAGGCAACCGATTTCTTTTGACGAAAAAAATTAACTGAGGGGAAAACATGGCGACAACAAAAGAATACATCGATTTTGTGTGCAATCAGATTGAACGCTACGGCGAGGTGCACAGCCGCAAGATGTTCGGCGAATATATGGCGTACCTGAACGAAAAGCCGGTTCTTCTTGTGTGCGACAACACGGTTTTTGTGAAAAAGATTCCGGAAACAGAGCCGGTTATGAAGGAATTCAACGCGGAATGCGGATTTCCTTACGACGGCGCAAAGGAGCATTTTATCCTCGACATTGAAGACCGCGGGCTTTTGGACAAAGTGATTCCGCTTCTTGAAAAAATCACGCCAGTTCCGAAGAAGAGGAAGAAATAAATTGATTTTGTGCAAAATTTTACGTATAATTTTATGTAAGTAATTAAAGAATGCTTTTTTTATATGGAGGCGAATTATGGTGACTTTTGCAAGAAACGAAATTGTGTCATCCAGCCAGTTTGTAAGGAATTTCGCTACTTTTCTGAAACAGCTAACGGAATCAAAGCAGGAAAAAATTGCAATCATAAAAAACAACGAGATGCAGGCCGTGATGATTCCTGTTGAGGAATATGAAAAGCTGAAATCAATAGAGGAAATTGCCGAACGGAAAGAGATTTTTGATACGGTTCAAAGCCGCAGCCAAACTCCGGAGTCGGAATATGTTTCTTATGACGAGGGGATGAGACAGGCTGGTTTCTGATGGAAAAATGCTATGAAATAAAATTTCACCCTGCCGCGCTGAAAGAATTTTGTGCTCTTGATGGAAGCGTGAAAATTCTTGTGAAAAAACAGCTGGACAAACTAAAGGCGCAGCCTTTTCTTGGGGAAGAACTTGGAAACAAGAATGGCTACAATCTTTCTGGCTACAGAAAAATGTATGCCTGCAAGAAGCAAGTCAGAATTGTCTATTCTATTCTATTCATGATGACGTGCTTCTTGTAAAAATAATCGCAATAGGAAAGCGCGAGGAAATGCAAGTTTACGAAACTGCGGCGGAGCGGATATAAGTTCAAACTGAGCGAATATGAAAAACTTTGGAATTATTTTGAACAGATTTCCTGCCGTCATTTCAAGGTAGTTTTTTTCCGGCGTAATCCGGGAACGCTTTTTCTGCGGCGCAGATAAATTCTTCGCGTGTCTTGCATTGCGCGGCAAGTCCGCGGAGCTTTTTTACGTAGGCAATTTTTTCTGTTACGGTATCCTGCTCCTCAACGTTAGCGTGGCTTGAAAGAATGTACTTGTAGCCTGCTTTCTGGTACGACTCAAGAATTTCAATCATTGCCGCGGCATGCGCGTCAGAACCGATAATCGAATGAACGTATTTTCCGAGCATGTGGGTATAAATCGCGTTTGCGGCAGGAATTTCAACATCGTATGGATTCGTTGCTCAAAATGTTGCTTTTAGCAAGATTATGACTATGGATGATGTTGCAGTCGATGAAATTGTAAATCTTTGGGCTTCAAATTCCCGAACTAGAAAAAATCTTGAAAATCCAGATGTGAATTATTTTGCTGTCAGCAGTGTAAATAAGTCTGGAGCAAATAATGTCGGCGACGGTTGTTATTACACTTTGATTCTTGCAAAAAAATGATAGAACACATAATTCAAAGGAATTTTTCTATTCAAAAATAAATGTTTTTTCTATATATATACTTTTTACTGTGAGTTATTCAGATATTCGGCAAGTGCAATCACAGTTTTTTTGTCTTTTTGGGAAAGCGCTGTAAATGTCCTTAGAAGTTTCTGCGCTTCCATTTGTGAAAAATTTTCATTTGGAACACTATTTTTTCCAGTTATGAGATATTCAACAGAAACACCGAGTACTTGTGCAATGCGGACTGCAATATCTGCACTTGGCATACATCCGCGCGAACCTACATAACTGTCAATGGCTCTTTTTGAAATTCCGGCACGAGCCGCGACTTCCTTATCTAAAAGTCCAAGAAAATCAATCTGTTCACGTAGACGGTCACGAAAATCCATATTTTTATAATAACACTTTAGTAGTATTATAAAATTGACAGTAATAAAGTAGTGATATATATTTATTGTTGGAGTAATACTAAAGTGGTATTAATAAAGAGTTTTGAGTGTGTTTAAGGAGGTTTTCAAATTATGTGTTATTTTGTGGAGGAACAAGAGGATGGTTCATGGGATGTGCATGCGGATGAGGCTGACAGAGATTCCGCTAGCGGGATAAGATCAAAATATGCAGCTATAGACAGGGCGAAAAGTTTAATCGATAGATATCATGACCAAGGTGAAGTTATTGTAAAATATCTTAATGGAAAGACAGAACTGGCATGATGTATATTTGATAGTTGTTTTGATTCCAATACAGTGAAAAATGGAATTTATTTAATGTGTTGGAATTTAATAAAATCAAAACAAAAGTTGCAATATATAACTTTTGTCCTCTTTATGTAGTTATTTTCACAATTTTTCATAAGGTTTATTACAATGAAAAGAAAATCGTTGATAGTTTTTATTACGCATATTTTAGCATTTTTGTGTGTCAGTACCATTTTAGGCTGTTCTGTTGAAAGCAGTTCCGGGGAAGAAAAACCAACTGTTGCAACATATACAGTTTCGTATTTGACGGATAAAGGCATTTCTTCTGGGGCTTCATCTTTGCTAAGTCCTATAACAGTTGCAGACGGAACAGTTATTTCCGATGCTCAGTTACCAAAACTTTCAGAAAATGGTTGGAATTTTGAAGGCTGGTATGACGGCGAAACAAAAGTTGTTGCAGGTGCATATAAGGTAACAAAGAATGTTACGCTTGTTGCAAGGTGGAGCAAGATAGGGCAGACAGAAGAACCTTCAAATCCATCGGAAGATGAGCCGGAACAGCCTGCTGTAACATATACAGTTTCATATTCATCTGACAAAGGAGTTTCTGATTTATCTTTGGTGAATCCTATGACAGTTTTAGAAGGTGTAGCTATTACCGCAGAACAATTGCCGGAACTTTCAGCAACGGGATGGAGCTTTGAAGGCTGGTATGACGGTGAAACAAAAGTTGTTGCAGGCTATAAAGTTACAAAAAATATTACTCTTGTTGCAAAGTGGACTTTGAATCCAAAATATACAGTTGAACATTGGCTTCAAAACATAGACGATGATGACTATGTCTGCAAGAAGTCTGACTCGCAGCAGCTTTACGGAAAAACCGGAACCATGACAACTGCAACTGCTAAAAACTATTCAGGTTTTGTGGTGCATGAAATTGAACAGACAGTAATCCAACCGGACGGAAATACAGTTGTAAAAATAAAATATAATAGAAAGATAATAAATCTTACATTCAAACTAGGCGGTGGAAATATAGACGGAAATACAGAAGATGTTGTTGTTTCTGGAAGATATGAAGCAGAAGTTCCTGTATCAATCGTGAAAGAGCCTCTAAAAGAAAATTTTAAATTTATAAAATGGAGTAAAGATATTCCCCAGACATTTCCAGCGGATAATGAAATATTTGTTGCTCAATATATTGGAAGTTTTTCTATTACAGTAAATCTAGAAAACTGGGATAATTCCGACTTAAAAATCACAAAATCAGAAACAGATGATTTTGTTTACAATATTACAGTTCCAGAAACTTACACAAATATTTCATACTATATAAATGGTGAAAAACAAGAAGAAACTTCAAATGATTATAAATTTGAAATTCCAAAAAGAAACGGCTGTTTTAATCTTGTTGTTATTGCTGAAAAAAATGGCATTAAATATTCGTACTCAATGAATGTTGTTGTTGACGGACTTAATTAACAAAAGGAGAAGTAATCATGAAAAATATATTAAAAGCCATTGTTCTTATTTCTTTTGCAATGTTCCAGTTTTTTGGATGTAAGCAAATAGAAGATTTAAAAGATTCTGAAAAAGTTGCATACATTACCATAAACAACAGTTTGGCAAGAACTGCAATGCCTGAACTAAGCATTGAAAAGATGACAAACTTTGTGTTAAGAGGAACTTTTTCCGGTGAGGAAGAACAGGAACTTGACACTTGGGGTAATGCAGAATCTTTGAAAACTGCAAAAATTCCTATAAAACCTGGATTATGGGATTTTAAACTCACCGCACAACAAGGCGGAGTTTCTTTTTCTGCCACAATTGAAAAAAAACAGATAGAAGTCGCTCTTAATAACCTTGATTTTAATCTGTCTGTGTCTTCTATGGATTTACAAAACGGAAAAGGAAGTATAAATATATCATTTACAGAACTTAAAAATACAGTTGCTTCTGTAACAGCAGAATTTTTTTATCTTGATAGAAGTTCAACAAATCTTTCTAAAGAAGATTTAAAAGTTGAGGCTACAGAAGAAATTTCCAATGCAGTATTAAATAAAATAGATGTTCTATCAGGAGCGTATCTTATAGATTTTGTATTTTATAGTGATGTAGAAAAAACTGTAAAACTTGGAACATATACAGAACTTGTAAATGTAACCGCAAACTGCACAAGTTCTGCAGAAATAAAAAATCTTGATTTAGTTAATCTTTATCAAATAACTTATGACTTGAATGGTGGGAACTTTTCTGATGGATTTACTGCCCCCGCCTCATATTCAAGTTGCAGTTCTATTGAGCTTCCTTTGGCGGCAAATGTAATAAAAACTGGGTATGAGTTAGATGGATGGTATTTTGAATCTCCTGATGACATTTTTGATGGAAATTTTCAAGGAATGACAGGAGATAAAAAATTATATGCAAAATGGAAATGCGGTACATCAAATTTTACAGTAAATCACTATCAACAAAATATAAGAGATGATAAATATACTTTATTTGAAACAGAAGTTTTAACTGGTACAACAGACTCTTTAAGTGTTGCTACCTCAAAAAACTATACTGGCTTTACAGCAAAAGAGATTGAGCAGAAAAATGTATCTGCTGATGGTAAAACAGTTGTTGATATATATTATGATAGAAAAATTATTACAATTACACTTTCACCTGGATTTGGTGGAAAAGAAAAAGATGAACGAAAAGGAAGGTATGGGGCATATTCCCGTATCTGTGGACAATTTTTAGAAGATACAACAATAGCTCCTTTGATAACGAGAAGGGTTTATATACCAGAATTAATAATGGAGAGTACTGGTAAGACAAGGAAATCAGAAATAAATAGTTTTTATATTGCTGATACAGAAACTACAAAAAGAAAATGGCGAGAAGTCTATGATTGGGCAATAAGTGATGAACGAGGTGAAAAAAAATATATAATTGATATTTATAAGGAAATAGAAAATTCTGAAAAACCAATGGATTATGCAGACTATCACGATGTTATTGTATGGTGCAATGCAATTAGCGAAAAAGAAGGTCTTTCTCCTGTATACTTAATAAAAGATAGTAAAACTCCAATAAGAGATAGTGGAATTGTTTGGTCACTCAATAATAAGAAACAACTAATTATAGATGAAAATGCAAATGGTTATCGTCTTCCTACTCCAAAAGAATGGGAAGTTGCTGCTTATTATAAATTTATCAACCAATCACCTCATGATGGTTCTTATATGATTTTTATAAAGGACTATCCATTCGAGTATAATAGTATTTCTGATAACTATAATCTGGTACTTGATACTTCTTGTTCCAAGAACGTTTTTAATAACTCTATTTACTATGATAAAGATAACAAAAGAGAGCCAAGTTTTAGAGGACTATATGATATGGTAGGAAATGTTGCTGAATATGTCTTTATTGACTTTGGCGATTATGCATGTTTTGGCGGTTATTATAGGTATAGTAAAAAAGATGTTACTAGAGAAAACCTTACAAATATAAATACTAAATATTTAAATAGTACGCATGGCACTGTTGGGTTTCGCCTTGTTCGTTCTTTTGAGTATGATGAAGAGTCTGATACTTGGAAGAGATAAAAAAAATTACAGAAATGGAATTTTAAAAAATTAAAAGCAATTCTGAAAATTTGATTTAGATATTTTTCTGGTGGTTGAACTTGCCACAATTACCGGAAAATAACCTTAAAAATACAACCCATAAACAAAACTAGGAGTTTTTATGAAAACAAAAGAACTAAGCAAAAGAGAGAATAAAAAAACAACACCTGCAATTTACAGCGAAAAAGATTTTGCAGAAGCAAGGCTTCAAAGTGAAACTTTAGTTCACCGCGAAACTTTTGAGCCAGGAAAAACAACTATAGAAGACATTCAGACAAGAACTGTTGTCACAGAAAAATTATCATCAAAAAGAAAATAAGGAGTCGTTACGATTAGACAGGTTAGAAAAAACGAGAAAAGCGTAGTACTCTAGATT
>OBSA01000267.1_pt1 | contig 11745 bp, 17 predicted proteins | sample 1501291 | NCBI WGS metagenome assembly OBSA01 (sample SAMEA3360679, study PRJEB22359) | human gut metagenome | biome: ENVO:urban biome; feature: ENVO:human-associated habitat; material: ENVO:feces | place: Bangladesh | collected 2011 | reverse complement strand
CATATATTTGAATTTTATGTATATAAAATTAATAGATTATATGATAATTAGGATGATGTATCTATATTGCTATTAGGTAAATTATTATAGAAACAGTATTTAATATATAATAAAGTAACAATAAATGATCAATTTATAAATCATTATATTGAATGTTGTAAAAAATCTGATAGAAAATCAAATAGTTATAAACATAAATATCAATTAATAGCATTATATATTTGTGATATTCTATATATGAAAGCAAGCAAATATCGTACATATATCTATAATACAGTAAGTGATGTATTAACTAAAAAACATATAAATTTTAATCCATTTAAATATTATGATAACAGTAAATAAGTCTATAGATATAAATAAGGAATCATATCCGAAATGTCCATACAGTAAAGAATTATGTGATCCAAATATATTGTTTAATGAATATTCTATTAATAAGAAAGATAAATGTATATCATGTAAATATTGGAGATCTAATTATGATTATATAGTTAATAAACATTTAGAAGATGTAAAGAAGGATCCTAATTCAAATTATAATATTATTGTTAATGAAGTAAACAAAGATGGTGGAAAGTATATAAAATTTGATAATGATGATATTGGGTTTTTGATTTGTGCGACATCTACAATAGAAGATTATTACTATATGTATATGGATAAAGACAGAAATATTAAAATGTCATCATGTGTCGGCGGATATGAAATTATAGAATCTCCAGAAACAATACAGAATCTCTCTGTATTGAGTTATATTCGTAAACATGATAAAATGTATATCAAAGGAAAAATAACGCGATACATAAAGAATTTGAAATATGATAAAGTAATAACTAATATATTTTATTAATAAATATTTAAATGATTAAATATAAGTTTTATATTTAAATAAATATAACAAATAAAAATATATTTTTAATTGTAAAGATGAAAGTTAAAGATAAGAAAGCATTATATGAATCCATCATGATGAATGTATCAAAGATGGTTAAGAAAGCCATAAATGAATATGGTGACGGTATTGATGCAGAAGATGAAATCGTTGATGACGAACCAATGGATGATGATATTACTGTATATGTTCCATTGGTTGGTTGTGAGTGTAAATGTATTCTTTGTAATGATGAGGATGGAAATTCATATTATGAGGTTCATGATGATAATGATGATTATGTATGTGAAGTTCATGATGATGTTGATCCAGAGGATGAAGATGCATTGGTTTCTGCTATTGAAGATAATTATCAGTGGGAAACACAGTCTGGTGATTATGAGGATGTAGATCCATTGGGACCTTCAGATGATGATGAAGATTCTGATGATATGGATGATGCATTTGATGATTATGAGGATGAAGAAGATTATGATGTTTAAATAAATGAAACGGATTATTAATATAAGACCTTTATCAGAAGAAACTATGCGAAAATCTTTTGGTGCTTCAATGGAAGATAAGTTGAGGGAATTGAAAGATGAGATTAAAGACAGCAGGTTATTGGAAGATACATTGTCATTTCCTATTGGGCGTGAAGTTTATGTTGATCCGACCGCTGGTATGCGGTATAAGATGTTGGGTGGACATTTGTCATATGCCGGTATGAGTCTCAATCAGTTGGATTAGCAGTTGTATTCTGATTTGGTTTCCGGTAGACAAACTGTTGATGCAGTATTAGATACCTGGAAAAATAAAAGGGTTAAAAAAATTAACTTTTCTTCAGGAAAAATGAAGAAAAAGTAAATAAAAATGAGAATATTTAATGTAGAAATTAAATATTCTCATTTTTATTTTATTAATATGCACTAAAACGTTCACGATTCATTTGATTATAAAAATATATAAAAGTACCATCTATGGCACCACGTATACATGCATTACTATAATATTCTGCTTCATTTGTTAATGAAAGTGTATGGATTCCTGTTAAATCATCAATAACTTTAAATAATACTGTTTTTTTATTAAAAATATCATCATTATTTTCTATATAATCAGGCAATGCTATAATAGCTATGCAGTTAGTAACATCAATAAATTTACCTATTAATTCTCCATCTTTATCATAAATTGAACCACATGTATTTCCATCATATTTCTTTTCAAATCCATATGAGTCAAATTTTTCATCTAAATATTCTCCTACAAAAACACCATTAGTTACATTAAGTTTTAAATTCATTATATTATTTCCCCACCAATCAGTATCATATTGATGATTTAATATTTCCTTATCATCTAATAACCCTTTCATTTTATTAAAAAATACATCATTAGGTATTGTCGAGTAATTAAAACGTAAAACCTATTTCTTAAACTAGTTTGATGCTTGTATTAATGACTATGATTCATTAAGCTTATTCTTTACTGCTTTAGAAACCGATTTCATTATAGATTCATAAAGTACTTTCTTTTGATTTCTATTCATATTGATTTTTTTAATTTTCATTTATATATTTATACTAAAAACATAATTATAGAAATCCTATAACCTTATTTACATAATCAGAATAATGCATCACATTTATTCTCTTTTATCGGACACCAATTCTCGTTATAATTCCAATAACTATTTTCGTATATAGTATTGTTTTTAATAGCCATTTTTATAGCTAATTCTGTATATTGTTTAGTTTTCACACAAGCATGAATACTATTCCATATTTTTATTACTTTATAATCTTCATTAAACTAATATATTTTTCTTGTACATTTTATTTTAGTTTTGTCTACATGTTCGAATTTATATACAGATGCTAATGTTTTACCACCACGATTATGCAATAATCGCTATATTGATGCGCTAGATATTTCATCTTTTAAATCATCATAACATTCCTTTAATGATTCATATTGTTTCATAAACACTCCATGCTTGTAATAGTTTATTTTTCTTAGATTCGCTTTTACTGCATTTAAATTATCTCTATGAATTCCTTTTTGTTTTGATTCATAATGTGTACCTATATACAAATTATGTAGTTTCTATTTATGATTATTTGATACTTTATGTCCTGGTGTACCGTCACCACCTATAGTTATATTATAGCCTTTTTCTCTATCTACTGTATTATATTTTTTAATAAAAAATTGTTCTTTATCATTAAGTGTTTTTTTAATTAATCTTTTATTTTCTTTAGTATCTTCAAATAATTCACTTCTATATAAAACTTCATAATCAAAATTATCTTTTCCATATTTTGATATAGCCGCATGAAAATACTAACATTCTTTTGCACCTTTATAAAAATGAGAATAATATCTGTTTTTTTCTGATATTGTCTAACCTATGTATTTCTTATTGTTTACTTTGTTTGTAAACATATAAATTATACCATATCGATAAACAGTATTATCAATAATAATTTTATCTACCATATTCCTTACTATATGTTAATTTTATTATAAAAGAAAAGTATTCAATACTACTCATAGTCTAAAGTAAGGAACAACTACTTTCATATTGAATACTTGATATATGTTATATAAAGTCTATTCATGTAAATAAATTATTCGCTCCTTACTTCAAATAATTATCCTATTGAATACATTATATTTATCTTCAAAATAAAGCTTCGCAAACATGTTTAGTTATTGGTTTCCAATTATCAAAGTCCCAATCAAAAAAATTACTGCAAACGAGATTATGTTCCATTATTTCTATTGCTTTAGATTCATCAAACTTTATATTCATGTTATGTAAAAGTTTGATAACACGATCATGTGTTTCTTTGACGTTACTTTCAAGAAGTTCAACACCCCATGTATGAGAAAGTGCTTGTTCCCATGTGGATCCGTGTTTGATTTTGTTATATATTATATAAACTATGAAATTCCCATTTCCCATTGAAGGTTCCAAAAATTCAGAATTAGGATCATTCCATTTTTTTTCTGATATTTTATTACTCATATATTGCACAAGCGAAAATGGCGTAAAATATTCGTTAGTATTTGATATTTTAAGTTTATCATTAGTTTTACGTCGAGCCACTCTCTCATCAGTTGCATACGTAGATAAATCCAAAAACTATTCTATATTAAAATTACTCATCATATACATATATATACTTTATTTTCTGATAGTAATTTGTTATTACTGTTAATATTGTTTAATGGAGTAAGATGTATATAATCATTTTTGTATGTTATTTTGAATAATACTATTGGTAAATATTCATCTAAAAAATTACTCATTGAACGTTTATGTGGATACTCACTATTACCATTATACCCATAAACATCTGTTAATATATTCATAATCATTTTATTATCTGTTCTATTATACTGATAAACATCAGTTTTTAACCAATAACAAAATTTTTTATAGTACTTGCTGTTTTTAGGTATATTCAAATATTCATATTTTATAATATTGTTAATATCTTCTTCTATATAAAAATCAGAAACATTTATATTTAATCTAGTTTTCATTGCTTTTTAATTTTAATTTTCTTTTTTAATTGATGTTGCTTATCAAATTCTTCCATATACTTACGACAATACTCAGCATATTCTTTACACTTATCTTTTGGACAACCACAAACTTCAAGCAATCCTTCATCTGTCACAACTCGTGGATCTGACCAATCAATATTTGGAATATATTTAAAACATTTGCCTTTAGGCATTCTTTGATTATCTTGAGTTTTTGCTAAAAAAAACCGCATTAATGGGTTTAATAAAGCATTTTTACAATTTTTTGCCGCTATATTATTATCAAATAATAGATAATTATAAGGAGTTAATGATGTTGATGACATTAAAAAATTTATGAATTCATTATTAACATTAAATATTTGCCCAATTTTATTACTAAAAAATTTAGCATCAATTTTTCCATTTACTGAACTACATACCAGTATTGTTTTATTATTAGGGAATGTCTTACTAATATTAGTAGCTATATTTAAATTATTTTTTTCATAATATGGAGTAGATACACAACTATTTGAACCATTATTTTTAATTATAGTTTCTATCTGTATTTCATATTTATCAAATTGCTGTATATCATTTAAAGTTTTAACCTTTATACTTTTATTATCTAAATATGTTATTGATATATTAGTTGGTGCAATTGATGAAAACGTGTAAATACCTACATTTGCCATATGTGTATCAATAAAAGCATTGGAATCTATTTCCACAACATCTACTAATTGTTTTTCTAATTTTGGTATATATTTTTTATTAGTTGCTGATTTTACTGAAATAAAACTAAACGGCATCAGACATATAGTATTATCAGCTAAATTTATACACTTTTCAGTAAATTGTAAATGTAATCCATCATTACCATTTGAATACGGCGGATTCATTAGACACACGTCCCATTTTTTCATATTATTATACTTCAATATTTTTTCATTCGGAGCCTCAACGAAATCCTTAATATCATATATACCGTTTCCGTTATAATCCTCCAACTCTATTAAATTATATTCATCCAATTTCAAAATGTTTAACACTTTACGAATAAAATTCTTAGTCATATCACTACTTGCAACAACCTTAACATTATTAGCAACGTCCTTTCCATATCTCTCATAAATCTATATCAAAAACTCTCCATACTTCGAATTAACTTCCAATATAGACTTACCAGACATATCCCTATCACCAAGCTTATCCAACATCTTATTAACCAAATCAGAACCAGTCACAACTTCATTCTTATCCAACTAACCAAGCTTAGAAATAGCATTACTAACTCTCTGTATAGGCTTCAAATTCTTATCATCCAATAAACACTTCAACTGATATATCAACATATTAATCTACATTATTTCCGCATCATTCATACGGCTAATAATATCAGATAACTCATCAACATCAATCTTAAAATCCTTAGCAATCTGTTCACACTCTGAATCACTACATACCAATTCTATATAATTCATTATATCCTCAGGAATGTTATTCATACAGATACAACTATACAAAACAGACTTTAACATAGTCGTAAACTTCTTTTTCATTGACTCTAATTCAGCCTTATCCTTCTTATCAGCTTTACTAATATTTCCAGACTTTTCCTATGCTTTATCTACAGCAGAATCAAATCCCTTATCATCAACAGGTAATTCATCACTTCCTTCTTTCTGTTCTAACTTTGTCTAATTCAATAATCCTTCAGACCATCTCTAAATATATTTCATATTATCTAAATTATCCAAAAATGAATTAAACTATTTCAAATCAATAGAATCTTCAATACTTCTCTCGCGATTATACTTAACATATTGTTTCAATAAATCATCTGCAGTAATCTCATGAATTCCATTCAATATATGCTTTCCATTAGTATCATATACACTGTCTACATATGTAGGAACCTGTTCAATACTTTTATTGATAAGCTCCTTAACTTCTTCAATATTATGTTTCTTATCTTTATCTGCACCACACTGTGAAACAGCAGAATTTACCATCATATTATACATTCGATCAACCTTACAATCAATCAAATATACATTAGCCTTCCTACAAATTTTCTGTTTCTGTTCAACACCATTTTCATCTGTATAAGTAGCATTACCTACATTTCTTGTACATAATCTGAATATTGCCTGATCATATTCCTATGGTGAAGCTGTATCTTTCATATAAAACATTGCATCCCATAAAGGAACACTAACACCAGTTAAAAATCTGTTTACTGTAATAGTTAAAGATCTCTTTCCTTTATTCTCTAAACTCCATAATGCCTGATTTAATGATGTAGAATCAGTCGCTTCAGGATCTAATTTTCTTGCATCTTTATCTTTTGCAGTTCTTCTTTCTGTCGCTACAATAATCTTTCTATATTCATCTGATTCCGGATCATCATCGATAATATTTTTATCAATTAATAACTTTTTCAAAACATGACAATCATCAATATGTGGAAGAACCATTATAATATGCTTAAATATTTCACCTTCCTTAATTCTTTTCTAATCTAAGAAACCTGGCATTTTATGATTATTCGCACCGAATATAGATTCCATTAATTCTGTAACAGCAGATTCATTTTCAAACTTATCATTTGAATTTTTAAATAAAAATGATAATGATGTATTAATATCCTTATTTTTACTTAATACTTTTCTACATTCCTTTGTTAAATTCATACCGAATTTAATCATATTAGGAATACCGAAATAAGGAGATTTACTTTCATCAAAATTATCATCATTAATATGCTCATCTACCCATTTATCACGTGCATCAATCATATCAGAGAATCCAACATTAGAAATGATTTCCTTATTCTTATAAATTTCAGAAAATTCTCCGCTTGCTAATATATAATATGGTGTACCAGAACACTGTAACGTATACTTATGCTTTATTTCATCAACAGCTTTAGATATACGATCAACATCTTCAGCTTCTTTCTTTGCTTCTTTTAATTCTGTACTATTAGCTTCATATTTATTTTTTGCTAAACCTACAGCAGTTCCATATACATTTGAATGTGAACCATAATGAGTTTCATCTATAATAATCATATCTAATGGATATTCATCATTATATAAGAATTTATGTTTATCTTTAATTACATTTGCATCAAATCCTTTCTTACCGGCAAGATCCTGTAAAGTTGCAAATACAATTACAGTTTTACCTTCATCTATATACTGTTTTATCTTATTAGGATTTTCTTTCTTTACTTCTTCATATACACCCTTTTGGTTTTTCTTTGATATAGTTAAACTTCCATCTGACGGTAATTCAATAAATACAAAATTATCCAAGAAATCTTCATGATTAATATCATCTTTCCATGCAGCTCTTACATCCGCTTTCGCAGAGGTAACTAATACATATTTAATATCAGGCGCTTCTTTAATAATTTCATAACAACAATGAGTCTTTCCAAATCTCATAACAGCACTTAACAATAAATCTGTACATCCTCTCTTCATTGCATCAATAGCTTTGTTAATTGCATCCTGCTATAATGGAGTATTTTCATATGTATCAGCTGCACCATATTCATGATGTGTAGTTTCCTAATGAGTTTCTAAATCATATAGTTTACCTACATTCTTACCTTCTTTAATATCATTTTTAATTTCTGTTATAATATCAGTAATAATCTTTTCATTTAATTCTGATGATGTATCCTTTATTTTCATATCTTTATATTTCATAAAGAATTCAGATGATACATGAATATTTTCAATACCATCTTCTTTTGCTAATCTCTTAAATTCATCAAAATCAAATTTATTTGCAGGATCTTTTAAATTAGAATAACCATAACTACGTGTACGCGCATGAACATTAAAATCCATAAAGAAAACTTTATGCATTGCATTATCTAACTATGTAGCAGTCCACCATCCTATTAATTTAGCATCACTATAATACTTCTGCCATTGTTTAACACGCTATTCAGCACCCTGAACGGTATAACCGATCTTAATGGCATTAGGCGCATATTTTGTAATAAACGCATAAATAATAGGTGTATTAGTCTGTAACAATTCTTCTTTAGAAAATGTCTGTCCTTTATGAATTTTATCCAATTCAGACTACATACCTAAATGATTCTGATAATCATTATTTAATATATCATCAGAATCATTGTCTGTATCAGATTCATCATTAGTCTAATCATTATTCTAATTTAATTCATCCTATTTCTATCTGATACTTTCATCAAAATTATTTGACATATCTTCATTTAATGATATAATATCCATATATGTCTATATAAGTTTAACTATATAACTCTTCATATTTAAAGGAATATTTTTACAATATCACATGCTAATCCTTCTCTATCTTCAACAGGAATATAATTATAAATGATATAATTAAACATTACACTTTTAGAATATTCTTTCTTTTTCTTACTCTTATACATCATCAAATCATAAACCTGATTTTCATTCAGATAATCATCAATAAGCCAATCCACAACATTATCTATATCATCTTTCTTAAGAAAAGTAACAATAATATCAAAATATGTTCCGTTCAACTCAATAGCTCTATTTGCAAATGAACTAAATCTCCCGAAATTCTTTTTCCTATAATCTTCAATAGATAAAGCTCCTTCACCTGTTAATATCCTACCTGCAACATATCTTCTAATAGCCTTACTGGAATCTTTAATAAGCTTGCACATCGTTGAACCATCATCATTGGTATCTATAAGTTTCTGAACCCTCTTAAAATCCTTATTCTCAACTTCTGTATAAACCATAATTATAAAATCTTTATTAGTTAAACAAAAATTAGCATATGAAAATTCATATTATTTATTAATAGAATTTTATATGTCTAATATATCATTATTTTATATAATATAATAATTAAAAAGTCAATATATAAATAAAGAAAATAATATTTCATATATGATAAAGAAACATCCTACAGAATTTTGCTTAAAATATTTAGTACCACATAATATACGAAGAGATAATATTAAATATACTGTTCAAGATAGAAAATATCTACACATGTTATTAAATAAAATGAATAATAAAAAAGGTTGAATATTATATGTAATATTCAACCTTCATATATATTATAAATTCTCTATAATTTTATCTCTCTCTTCTTTCGTTATTATAATAACAAATTCCTTATTAGAACCAAAATGAGATCTGTTTGTCAATGTTTCTTTAATATATGGAACATATTTAGTAATCAAATCATCTGTCACAAATAAATATTTCTCACAATCATAATTCTTCAAACAAATATCTATCCAACCATCACAATCCCTATTAACAGACTCAACACCAGGCCAATTCTCAATATTCCCATATGGTGAACATGTCAATAAACACTGATACTTACCTGTATTCGCACAACAATCAGCAATATCTAAATCACATGTAACATTACATAATAAATCAGAATCAATAACAGGTTTCAAAAATTCATATATTTCCTTACTTTCCTTTACACTCGATTCACATAAATCTCTACCTATATATGATTTACAACATGCCAATGTTCCTATCATTCTACCGCTATATCCAGAAAACGGATCAAATATTGTATCAAACTCATTAAGATATTTCTTTATAAGATATTTTGCAAGATCAGGTTTAAAATAAGTAACAGTCTGAAACATCCTTGATGCATTCAATCCTATTCCATAAATAAAATCAGGAACATAACATTCATCAATAAAATGTTTCCTTCCTTCTGATTTATACCAATCTGCAAACTTCAATCTGTTAACAAGAAGTTTCCTAAATAATTCCTTATCTGACTTGATTTTATTCCATCCTTCATATGGTGATATACTGTTATCAATATGTGCATATATAATAGACTTATGAAACTTCTTTATAATTTTAGAAGGTGTTCGCAAATCTCTATCCTTTGATTTAATATATTCAAATTCTTTAATACATTCTTCATCAGTAACAGGATGTACAGTAGAAGGTGGAAAATATATATCCTGAATCTTTTCAAACTCTCTGTCTAAATACTTATCAACAACTTCATTACAATGTGCTGTCGTGCAATTCGCGCTCTTACATAAATTATCTTCTGTCTCTTCTTCACCGTTTACAATAACCGGTTTATATTTAGGTTTACTTAATAAGTCAGAAATATTAGTATATTTGTTAACCGATTTCTCTTTCTCTTTCTTATTTTCTTCAGATTTATCTTCTTTTTTAACCTCTTTATGTTTAGTCTCTTTAACTTTCTTTTGTTCTTTAACTGGAAATGCTTCTTGAATACTGGTTTCTACTAAATCCTGTTTTTCAATGATTTCATTTATATTATCATCAACAGTATATTTAACTAACAAAACAGGTTTATATTTAAAACGCGGTGCTTTACTGGCACAACTTGTAGAACAATATTTCGTATACAATTTTGTATTCTTTCCAATCCAAATAACAGGTTTTCCGCAAACAGGACATTTAGGTTTCTCATAAACACCTTTCCTTATTCGCTGAACAGTCTCAAGAATAGAAGATGAATCATCAAATCTATTATTCAAATAATCTAATATAATAGGATTATCTATAAGTTCAACATACTTGTCATATATAATATGATTAATAACAACATAATCATTCATATATTCAGAATTATCTATAGACTTCTGCCATTCCTTAAATCTATCATCTCGATGTTCTGCAATTTTAAAACTGTCTTTATATTGTTCTCTACATAATGAATTATACTTTGACTTACATATAGATGAATCACATGTTTCTTTATAACCGTTTCCTATTCTTCCACTCCATCTTGCTTTTTTACCACAAAACTTACATGTTACAACAGAATGCAAATCATGAATAACATAATATAACCTCTCTAATATATCTTCATGATGTGTTAAAAAATCCGTGAAATCATAAACTTCTTTATTTACATCTTCATTATTTTTAACTATATAAATTAACTGTCTTAAACTTATTTCTTTATTATTATATTGTTTTAAATAATCATTTAATTGCATAATAATACTTTATTATTTCTAATAATATTTATATGTTAAAAAAACTCATTTGTTTTATAATGTTAATGGATTTGTTTTCAAAGACTTTCATATTAAACATATATATAATAAATAAGATGTAATCTTTATAATTTAGATATATATTATAAATTAAATAATTTAGACAAATGAAATATGTAAGTGCAAAAGAAGCTAAGAAATATTTTTAGATTTCTGGTTAGACATTGAAGGTATGGAAAGATACTAATAAAATTTTAACTAAACAATTTTCATAGAAAAAAATTTGATATGATATTGATTCAGTAAATAATGATAATAA
>OBSA01000264.1_pt1 | contig 11845 bp, 18 predicted proteins | sample 1501291 | NCBI WGS metagenome assembly OBSA01 (sample SAMEA3360679, study PRJEB22359) | human gut metagenome | biome: ENVO:urban biome; feature: ENVO:human-associated habitat; material: ENVO:feces | place: Bangladesh | collected 2011 | reverse complement strand
AAGCAAACGGTGAATATATACCACCATCTGATACAGTTACGACAAAATATTATAGATATGTAAAACATACAGGTGGTACATGGGAAAGATTAACAGAAAGCTCTAAAACATTTACAGCAACTTCAAAAGGTACACATACTATTGAAATTGCTTGGATGACAACAGATTCTAATGGTAATTATATAATTGATAGTCGTAAAGGATATAACAGTCATAATGTTGTAATAACAAAACTTGCTTATACTACTTGGTATCGTCTTATTGTTAGTCTTAAATCTGATACCCCTGTTGAAAAAAATTCATTTGATATTGATAGTTGGATATTGACTGCAATTGTTACAGCACAAAGTGTTACTTGTGTAGGACATCCATCTGAAGATGCGACATGGAATACAGTTGCAATTCCTAATATAACATATTCTTGGGAAGGTGTTACAAGTTCATCTTCAACAGCAACTGTTGATATTAATGATGTTACACCAGGTTCTAATAGTAATGATAAAGGTACTGGAAAGACAATAAAAGTTACTGTATCAGCTTCTGGATATGATTATAATTCTGGAATCTATAATGATAGTATAACTCGCTATAGATATGGAAAAACTTATTATAATGGTTAATCAATATTATTTTATATACAAAATTGGACAGAACACGTGTTCTGTCCATTTTCTATTTTAATTGCTTAACTTCTCTATCTGTAATATGACCTTCTTCATTTAGCCATTCTACAATATAATATCCTTTTTCTAGGCAATCAATATCATAAAATTTAGCAGTAAACCAATCTTCTGATGGTTTCCATCTTGATCCATCTTCATGAGTAATGATAGGTTCCTTGCATTTAGTATGACCAACAATCTGAGTCCAAGTACATACATATTGTACATCGCAATCATAATCTTCATACATATCAGATAATAATGCTTCTGGTCTTACCCAAAGTGGACCATTTAATGGGTCATTTCCATAAGGATTAAAATGTGAACCATAAGTAAATTTGAAATTATCAAAATTATCCACATCAATCATATTAATAGGAATACTTACCTTATGACGTTCATGAATCCATTTGTTTGTTACACCAGCATGGCTATAGATAATTCTATTTGTCATATCAACAAAAGAAAATTTAAGTTTTCTAGATTTGACACAATCTTTCAATAACTGCCCAACAAGCATTTGTGTAACTTGGTTATAACCACTATACCTATCTTCTCCATCAATAAGATAATGAAAGTCATGATTACCAATAAGTATATGGAACAAACCTTCTTCTTTGTTATGTTTCTTCTGCAATGCTAGAAAATCCTTAAAACCTTCAAATTGCTGTTCTGGTGTAATATTTTCATGGGTATCAAAATAATCACCCAATGTTATTACTTCATATAATGTAGTATTTGGATCATCTGGTTTCTCTAAATCATAGATAGTATTGAACTTCTCATAATTACCATGGATATCACCTACTACTAGTCGTTTTGTCTTTTGTACTTTCATATTATTTCCTTTCCATTAATGATGATAATGCTAAACCTACTGATCCCCATAATTTTTCTAATGTAAAACTAAGCATAGATCTAAAATCAATAAGATGCTTATCATACCAAGCATTCATATCTTCTAATAACTTATCTGCTGCTTCTTTGGTGTCTTCACATTCTTCTACCATTTTCCACAGTTCATTTAATGAATCAGGATCATCAATACTACTTGGATTATTCTTATATAATTCTGCAGTATGTTTACAAGATTCTAAATCAGATTCTAAAGTATTGCCAAAATATTTTATACTTACATTTATCAATTTACCCATTTTATTGTGCTGTTAATTTAAATTCCAAATACTGAGGTTCATCATCAAATGAATACTTGCTTCCTTTTAACATTGTTTCAATATTATCATGAATCAAACTATTCAAAAAGAAATCACCAAACCACCCATCACCTACTCGTTTTGGTTCTGATGTAAAAAGAAATAATTTATTGTCTTTATTTACAGCAAACCAAATTCCAATATTTTTATTTTCTCCCATGTTTTATCCGCCTATTAAACTTATTTGCTTAGCACAAACAAAATTATATTGTGCTTGAGTTATCTTTTTTCCTTTTACTCTTGAATTATATTCAGATGGCAATACATTATCAATATTCTTACTTGTATGTATCAATCCTTCAAATGGAACATCATCCAATTTAGTTGTCAATATTACTTCATAAACATCTAACATAAGTGGAAATTTCTCATCGATACCTTGAATCTTGACATATTTTGTTACCGGATAGAAAAAATCTTCTGCTAATTTTTCATAATTAGGCTTTTCCTTATTCTTATCATGAAATTTGATGTAATCATAAATATCTCCATCTGCATAATTTCTCTCTTCGAAATATGAAACACCGATATGTGGGTATTCATCAGTTACTGGAAAATCATCGGTCAATGGATATATTTGATCTACATGAACTACAATATCATTATCAAATATATTATAGCATTTAATATTCAAAGTCTGTTTGTTATCATGAAGAATCTTCCAAGCTTCTTTTGAATATGGCATAGTACCAACGTATGAATAATTGACTACCTCTCTATCAATTTCTTTAGCATAATAAAATATGTTACATACATCAAATGGCTTATGCAACTGATGAAGTTTCATATCAGCTGGCAATATCAATTCATCAACACAACTGGTATATGCAAATCTCCAAATCTTATATTTCTTAGTTTCCATTTTAACCAATTTATTTACAATATCTAACATTAGGAATATCTTCTAAATATGTAAATAATACTTCTGCTTTATCATATACTTCTTTATCATATTCTGTTCCAGAAATTTGATTAATAACTTCTCTTGTATATTCAGTTGGTGTATTATCAGAATTGACATAATCAGATTTCCAAGAAGTATCATTCTTTAATACCATTATTTGGAACAAATATGTGCAAGCTTCATCACTAGCTTTATAACATGGAACTGATACCTGTACAATCACAATATCTTTTTCTAAAGGAATAGGATAATGACCACTTAATCCATAACCCATTACTTCTACTTTATTCTTATCAAAATCTTTAATCATAATATATGTTTATTAAATGTCAATAGCAGGAAGTGAATCAACAAATTCAAAAAATACTTTAGATTCGAGAATATCACCAACTTTAAAATTTGGATGATTTTCAATAATCCAATTAGTAAATTCTAATGTTGGTGCACCATCTTTATCAATTAATGTAGCATGCAACTTATCTGTGATCTTATTGATTGGAGTCAAATTGATATCACATGTATATCGACAAAGCTTTTCTTTAACTCCATTTGCAAATCTGATATTTACAATAATTGTAAATGTATATGCTTTTGAATAATTGTTCTTTATCATAATCTTAATCATTAATTTTAATACATAATAAATATAGAAAAAGGTTAAGAAATTTCAAAAACATATTTAAATATTTTCTACTATTTCTTAACCTTTCCGTTGACATCAGTTCATGACAATAATATCCAGAACTATAACAAGAACGTATCAAGGAGCAAGATCATGAACTAGAACACCATAACAATATGAGTGTACACTTACACATTGCATGGTCAAAAAATTTATTTTTTCCTTGATACTCAGTTTCATTCTATAGAATCAAACTTCATAATATATTATGAAATTTGATTTTCACCTATGTTATTAAATAGATATATATTAAGAAGTAATCACATAACTGATGTCATTCGATTTGCTTATCTTAAACCGGACTTACAAATCTACTATATTTTATTTTAATATTCTATTTATTGATTTCATCATAAGTCTGTTTAGGTCCTTGTGGAAGATAAATCTTCAATGCACTAATTTCCTTTACAGTCTTAGTTTTCCACATATCAAACTTATTTCTGATACTTGTCATTGTTTCAACATACTTTGCATATGCATCATCAAATTTCTGTGTTTTGACAAGCTTATCTTCAGTAATAGTATCTATAACTTCTTGTTTCATCTTATTGAATTCAGCTTCCTTATGTCGAAGTTCAGTGGACAACCAATTATATTCTACATTTACATCAGATATTAGCATAGATGGTTCATAAGAATAAATTATTGCATCACGACCAGAACCTTCCACTTTACTTGGATTCTGAATAGCATTATTCATTTGTGCTTTAGCTTCATAAAATGCACCTTTAGGATGAATGAACTTACCAACAAGAGAACAATATGATTCATAAACATAATACTTATTTCTCTTAGTAACATCCCAAGAGCCAATTACATCTGATATGGAAATTTCCATTTCTCGTTTTGGCATGACAGGAAGTTCAATATTCTGATCTTCAGCCCATTTTTCTATCTTAATTGACTGAACATACTCAAGAATCTCTGTTTTTGCTTTGATTGCTTCATGAATCCATGCACTCATAGCATTCAAATTTGCAATCTTTGTAATAGTCTTATGCATAGATTCAAAAGAATCCTCAGCTCTCATACCTTTTGTAATTGTCTTAGACTCTCCCCCATAAAGCAATGATACTGTGGTATTTACAAAATTGATATTATCAAGAATTGCTTGTTCTGATTTTAACAATTCTTTACCTTTATTAGAAACATGATTAGCAGAAGTAGATGTAATACCTTTCTCTGCAAAAAATACCTTATACTTACTGAATTTGTCGTTTAATATATCCATGATTTTTTAATTTTAGTGGACCATGTGAGATTCGAACTCACGTCCAACCGAAGTTATCGATTGTCAAATCCGTAATGGCCCAAGTTATATTTGTTAACTTTAGTTCTTGAACAGAACTTAAAGTGATGTTCATTATTTGTATTTATAACATAGAAAAGTTTAAATCAAAAATTCATCATTTGCTATGATAATATTTAGTTTATTTTCTTCATTTTTCTCTTCTATTTTTTCTTGCTTATCAAAGAATTCATCCACTTCTTCAAATTTCTTACCTTGACAATCAATAGTATATGCTTTATTGAAGTTAGGATCATTTTCATTTATAGTAATAGCAGCTTTCTCTATTTCCTCATTTGATAATGTTGTCTTATCATAAAATACTAATGAAAGAGAATTGCATACACATTTCATGATAATATTCTCATATCTAATTCCACATCTCCCATTAGAATATCCTTCATTGAGTGACAATTTAGAAATAAATGTTCCAAGAGTTACATCATTGATAGTAAAATATTGTTTAGATAATTTCTTTATGCTTTCGAAAGATCTATCTCCAATAATATCCATCAATTCGGTATTCCATGTATTTGGATCTGATGTATACGCAAACATATCGAATGAATATGGATAAAATGCTAAATTACATTTTCTTGGAATCAATTTAGTCGTATTTATAGATAGATTATTCTTATTGAATGAATAAGTTGATCTTGTTATCAATTTTCCATTTTCATAATATATAGCATCTATGAAATTGTTTTCTCCAAGTATTTTGAAATACTTTTCATTCAATGTAATTTCTAAATCTTCTATATATGATTCATTTAATGCATATTGATTACATCCTCCATAACAAATATCATTTACTCTTCTATTAAACATCGGTTCTGGTACTTTACGAAGAATACATGGAATGAAGAATGACTTACTTGTGTCTATCGCTTTTACTTCCATAATTACAGTTATCCAATTATGAAATATTTTATAATCATTATCTGTAAAAGCATAAGCAGATAAAAACTTGTCATTATCTATAATAGATTTAGGTGGAAATTTAGAATTATTCCGTAATCTTTCTATACCTTTATTTATATAATATTCAACCTTGCTATCATCCATTATTTTATCCTTTCTTTTTTAAATGTTCAATTGCTTTCTTTGTTTCTTTATCAAGTGTTTTAGGGAATACTGGGTTGACAACCATTGTATAATCATGTCCATCAATACCTTTTCCTTTTATTCTAAGCTTCTTACCTACTTCAGAACATTCTGGAAGATTTACTCTCATTTTTTGATTTCCAGGTAAATTGATTTCAATCTTACCACCAAGCATTACCTCCTTCCAATCAATATCTTCTTTACCTTCTACATTACCATAATCATCAATATGATATTTATTATGGTCGTAAGTATGTTGTACGGTAATATAAAGTTCACCATTTGTTCCTTCTATGGATTTAGACTCAGAACCTAATGGACCTACATCAATTCTAATACCATCTTTCAAAAGATATTCCAATGGAATTCTTGACAAGTCAATTTCTTCATTTACCAACTTACCAATGAAACCAGTACCAGAACAAGCTGCACATTTATGCTCTACTGTCTTACCTTTACCATTACAATAAGGACATGGATGACTAGATTGGAAGAACATGTTTCCTTGTTGTCTAGATTCAGTTACCATACCAGTACCATTGCAATGTGAACAAACTTTAATACCAGTACCACCTTCACCATTACAAACATTACATCTGAAGTCCTTCAAATATGCTACTGACTTGATACCTCTAAAATAGAAGTCAGAAATATCAATATTCAATTTTCCTTCACAATTCTTACCTCTCAAATCTCGGTAATCTTCAGTATGCCAAGATGGTCCATTTGACCTATTATGTCTAAAGAAATCAGCAAATGGATTAAATCCACCACCAAAACCTGGATTGTCATATTCTTGTTTCTTTTGTGGATCTGACAAAGTTTCATAAGCTTCGTTAGCAGATTTTACAATCTCTTCAGCTTCTTTCTTTTCCTTATCGGATTTGTTACCCATTCTATCTGGATGATATTGGAGCATTATCTTCTTATATGCTCTCTTAATATCATCTTCTGATGCATCTCTCGATACACCTAAAATATCATAGTAATCTTTCATATTATTTGTTATCTATTCTTTGACATGTTAAATATAGAAAATGGCCGATTAAATTTCATTAATTCAACCGACCATTCAAATTGTTATTGATGTAAATTATTTATGCATCTTCAACTACTGCATCTTCTACTTTTACATCATCTGATTTTTCTTCCTTCTTATCATTAGCAGTTTCTGTTGCAGTTTTCTCTTCTGCATTTCCTTCTGCCGTCTTTGTCTTATTATCATTATTTGTGCTCTTCTGCTTATCTGCATAGAATTTTTCAACTATAGGATTCCAAACTTCTTCTAACTCTTTCTTAGCTTCCATGATCTTACCATGGTCTTTGTCCTTCAACACAACAACTGATTCTAATGCATCAAGTTTCTCTTGTGCTTTAGCTCTATCTTCATCTGATATAGCCTTAACAAAATCTTCATTAGCAATCATCTCTTTTGTATTGAACATATAACGTTCTGCATCATTGATGTCATTAGTCTCTTGTGTCTTCTTTTCATCAGCTTCCTTGAACTTCTCAGCATCTTCCTTAATTGCTTTGATTTCTTCATCAGTAAGTGTATTGTTACTGATTGTAATATGCTGTTCTTTATTAGTACCAAGATCCTTAGCAGTAACAGTAACGATACCATTTGCATCAATATCAAAGCAAACTTCTATTTGAGGTACTCCAGCTTTTGCCATAGGAATTCCATCCAATCTGAATCTACCAATAGACTTATTACCAGAAGCAATCTTACGTTCACCTTGCAATACATTTACTTCAACCATAGGTTGGTTATCTATAGATGTGGTGAATACCTCCTTCTTCTGACATGGAATTGTTGTGTTTGCTTCAACAATAGGTGACATCATATCTCCCTTAGTTTCGATACCCAATGATAATGGAGTGACGTCAAGAAGCAATAAATCACCAGTAGAATTACCGACAAGAATATCAGCTTGCTTAGCAGCACCCAATGCAACCGCTTCATCTGGATTGACTGATTGATTCAATGGCTTATTGAATTCCTTCTTCAATGCTTCTTGTAATGATGGAATACGAGTTGTACCACCTACAAGCAAAATACAATCAATATTATCATACTTCTTACCAGCTTTCTCTACAGCGATCTTTGCCTTTTCAACAGTACGATCATTCAAATTCTTTACAAGAGATTCAAACTTAGCACGAGAAAGTGTCATAGCAAGATTCAATGGTGCACCATCTTTCATAGAAATATATGGAAGATTAATCTCTGTTTGTGTTGAACTTGACAATTCAATCTTTGCTTTTTCGGCAGATTCTACTACACGAGCATAAGCCATATTATCCTTTGTCAAATCAACATCATCTGACTTCTTGAATTCATCAACTACCCACTTTACAATAGCATCATCATAATCTTTACCACCAAGATATACATCACCATTTGATGCAAGTACTTCAGCCATACCATCTGACAACTCAAGAACAGAAACATCAACAGTACCAGTACCTGAATCCACTACTACAACAGTCTTGTCTTTCTTGTCTTCCATCAAGTTAGCAGCCAATGCAGCTGATGTTGGCTCATTAATCACACGAAGTACATTCAATCCAGCAAGTTCACCTGCTGTCTTAGTTGCTGTACGAGCAGCATCACCAAACCAAGCTGGTACTGTAATTACTGCATCTTTAATTTCTTCACCGGCATAATCTTCTGCAACTTTCTTCATCTTACCAACAATCATAGATGAAATCTGCTCAGGAGAATATTCCTTGTCATCAATCTTAACATAAGGCTTACCAGACTTATTTACAATATCATAAGTTGCAAGTTTCTGCATCTTCTTTACATTTTCATCATTGAAATCAGCACCCATCAAACGCTTTACAAAACTGATAGTATTCTTTGGGTTTGTTACCATTGCACGCTTTGCAGCATTACCAATCTTCACTTCATCTTTTGTAATCTGTACTACTGATGGTGTTGTTCTTGTTCCTTCTTCATTTACTACTACAACTGGTTTACCTGCTTCAATTACTGCTACACACGACATACCAGTGCCGAGATCTAAGCCTAAAACTTTACTCATTTTAAATTTAATCTTATATATGTTTTTATTTCAATAATTTATACAGAAAAAAGTGTGCCAGAATTTCATGATTACAAAATTCTGACACATTGTCATATATTTGTGACAAAATGTCACTCTGTTACTTCAATCTTATTGATAAAATAATTTGCCGTCAATGTAAACTTGACAATCACCTTAGTGTCTCCAATCTCTAATGATATCATCCATGGTGCTAGTTCAACATCTAATTTGTCTGGTCCATCAATCTTTTTTACATCAAACTTACCACCAGTAACATCAATTACTTTTTCAATAAGAGATTTAACATTACCAATTTTACAATTCAACAATGCTTGTCCTAAAAGAACTTCAACGATACGCGAAGCTCCACCTTGTTTCTTTACTTGCTTCATAAAAAGTCATATTTTAAAGTTACGATATAGATGTAATATTCACCATGATATTGTCCGATGCAACCAGGGAATAGATAATTACTTAATAGTATAATTTATCAGGTCATTACTTTTTAGTTGTTCCTGGTGACTTTTTATTATTCTTATTTTTTCTTCTTGTATACATCTTTTGAAATGCATGAACTTCTTTAGGTTCTATATAATCGACTATACGATATTCATGTTTCAATTTTATTTTTGTTCTCTTATCGTTTTCTTTATAATCTGAAATTTTCTGATCAAGAAAAGCTTTATCTTCATTTGGACCTTCTGACAACATACAAAACCATTTTGTCCATTCAATACCAGTTCTTGTATTATATTGGTATCTTGATTCAATATGATATAAGTTACTCATCTGTACAATCTAAGAATTTGTTATCTTTAAAACCAAACTTCTCTGAAATTTCTTCAGATGTCATATCTTTTACTCTATTATAAAAAGTAAACCATATAGGAAGAGCAAATACAAGCAAACATGCTATTGCTAAAGATATATTGTCAACTACTAATACAGTAATGAATGCTGATAATATTCCAAGACAAAAATGAATTGTCAATGAATTGATATACTTATGAATCATATTCAGAAATTTTCTTGTTAGTATAATAAATGAGAATACACATATTGTGAATAGCTGCTCTAAAATCAAAGCTATGTAATGTATCAGATGGTGAATGGTCATCATACAAATCTAATACACATGATTCAACAATACAGTTTGATGCTTCTGCTTTATCAAAAATATTTAACTTCTTTGCAATTCTCCAAATTTTCCATTTAATATCAGTTTCTGACAACCTAGATATGGCATTCAAACAATCATTAATGTTATCAGGATATAAATCAAGCATTTGTCTTGATATTTTACCAATAATCTTCTCAATATTAGCATTAATCTTAGCATATATAACTTGAGGATTTGTATTTATCATAATTTTATTTTTTATATTAATATCTAATGATTCCACCATTATTTTCAATATCAAAACGCTGTATAACCATCATACCTTTAATTACATTTACAATACCATCTAAAGTCTTCTTATCAAGAAGCATAGTATAGATTACATCTTTTACAGATGACCATGAATCTCTAGTAAAATATATATTAAGATTATTGAAGATATCTTCTACCAACTGATCAAAGTTGATTTCAACTACTTCATCAAGATATTCTTCATTCTTATAATTATGGGCAACTACACTAAGAGCTTCTGCAATATGCAATTTAACAAAATCTATAATCATAATTTTAATATTTTAAATTTAACAAATATAATATAGTATAACTTTGATTTATTTCAAAATATTTTAAATATTTTAACAATGTAAAACTTCTGAATATTTTGCAAGAGCTTCACGATATGCAATTATCTTGGCATTAGAAAATTCCATTATGAAACCAATCAAAGTATCAATATCTTTCTGTTCCATCTTAACAATATTGTTGTTCTTAATTCGATCAGAAATTGCAAAACGAAGAAATTCAAGAGTGAAACTATAAATTTCACTTGGTAAGTATGTTGAACAGAAATTAGCATTAACCATTGCAAGTTCTGTAGCGTAATCATTCAAATTCTTTTTTGTTGTTATTATCATAATCATAAAATTTAAAATTAAACTTCTTGTTTTGAACAGATTTAATATAGAAATTAATTTAAAAATTTCAAAACAAATACAAAAAAGTGAATGACAATTGTCATTCACTTGGTACTAATCCCAGTACTTCAAATGTAGGTTTTACACCAGTACCAAGATATTTATCATATATGTATTTTTCACAATTTTCAAGCTTGTCTGTCCAGTTTACCAATCCATAGTCATTTTTATCACAAAAATCCCACCAATGTAAAAACAAGAACTTCTTTCTTTTCTGTACTGCATATTCTTTCATAAGATATGTAGTATCATTATAAGCATACTGTTTGAATATTCTTCTTACTACTATACGATATTTTTGTTTCAGTATGGCATCATTTACAGCAGATATGAATTCTTTCTTTTCTGCTTTATCTAACTTGCTTAAATCACCAGTCGTCATCACTATCATATAATGGGTTATCATAAAAGCCAGAATCAGAATAGCTATCAACATCACTGTCTTCATCATACTCTGTACAATCATACCATCCATCTTCTGGCAAATCATTTTCATCAATTACTTCTTCACCATTTGCATAATTCAAATAGCCATTTCGATCTGTTGTTACATAATCTCCAGTTTGTTGCCATTCTTCAGTTGTATATTTGTTGCCTTTGTTGATATAAGACTCTTGCAACATTTCTTCTTTAGTCATCAAATCAATTTTCACTTCCATTTATAGTAATATTTATTAATCACGTTGTCCACAATATACTTCCGTACTAGGTGGCTTTGGTAAAAATGTAAGATTATTATCAGCATATTTCTGGAATGCCTCACAGAAAACTTTCATAACTATCATATTTCTATAATAATCATGATATTCTTCTGAATTAATATCTGGTCTAGGAAATTCAG
>OBSA01000263.1_pt1 | contig 11893 bp, 8 predicted proteins | sample 1501291 | NCBI WGS metagenome assembly OBSA01 (sample SAMEA3360679, study PRJEB22359) | human gut metagenome | biome: ENVO:urban biome; feature: ENVO:human-associated habitat; material: ENVO:feces | place: Bangladesh | collected 2011 | reverse complement strand
AGCTTAAAGCCATGGCACCAACCCATTGTTCCTTTTCCGTCAGTGGCAATTCCCTAGAATACCTTATTGGCATATCTCCTGAGATTATGGCATACGGGTATCATCGCGGATACGCTTACCCCGAACTGGGGTACGTTGTATTTTGTTAGATATGTCATTGTCCTGTAAAGTTTCAGTACGTGAAAAAATCTACCATATCTTCCAGAATTGCCGTAACTTGCACATTACGAGCACGATAAAGGCTGGTAGATAGGCTTTCGAGAGCGATATCTACCAGCCTATCTACCAGTCTATCGTAAGCGGATACGTTTACAGTCAACCTATTTCTCTATATACATTTTGCGCGAAAGCGCATTGCCTATTTTCACAATGTAGAGGCCATTGTTTAGGGGAACGGTGACATTCGCGGCATTGGGCGTCTCGCTATAAACCACTTTCCCGTCAAGTCCGCAAACGGTAATGTTCGTATTGGTGGGCAAGCCCGTCAGGCTGATACCTCCCTTCGTTGCTCGCAGCAACAAAGCGTCATTGCCGACTTGCGATATTCCAGTGGCATCGCCCACGTTTACCGTCCTGCGCGAATTTACCACCACATCGCCATTGGCGGAAATCAAAGTGCCGTCGGGAATGACTATGGTGTAGCCTTTATCGGATGTCAGCGGCGTGCCTTCAAAGTCGGCTTTCAGCACCCATTGACCGTCTTCCTCCGTCAGCGTGGGCATCACTTCCTTGACCATTTCCGAATTGTCGCCATACCACAGTTGCACCTTTGGATCACTGGACAGCATCACAGCTTGATTATAGTAGAATGCCACTTCACCTAGCACGTCCGTCGGGTGGTTGTCGAATAGGCTGCACCACACGTAGTTAATCGATGGCAGTGGCTCTTCGTAGCCGCCTACAAAATGCAATACGGCTTTCTTGTTTGTGATGTCGGGGCGGTACATGGCATAGACAGTTCCTTCTGGTATTTCAAGGGCGAAGTTTACGCCTTTCTCGAATTTTATATATTCACCAAAATCCACACATGCTTGTCCTAAGTCCCAATCCCATGTGGCTTGAAATGGAAACTGGCGTACTGGCACGCCCTCGCGATACAAGACGGCTTGTTGTTCATCACTCTCAGTTTCCGTACCCCAATAGAAGGTCATTAGATTTGCTTTTGCAAGAGTGGAACCGTCTACAATGTCCGTGTGGAATTCGCCGAGGTCGGTGGGAATAGTGAACGAATATCTAACTTCATCATTATCGATGTCAGGCTCACCTTCTTTGTAAAAAGTTCCTTCGTCAATAACCACGGTGAAAGTTTCACCTTTTGGCAGAACAAGAGCTTCGTCGAACATTACTTCTACTGTCCCTTGTTGTGTAGTTGAGACATTCGAACTGTCATGTCCATGATAATTGTTTATGGCAAGTTTACCTTCGGCAATCACTTCATCTCCCTTATATACTTTGGCAGTGGAGTCGTTAAGCGATAATAGTTCTTGGTATGTAAAATCAATCTGCCGCAATGGCCAATAAGCGGCACGAATATCAAGTGAGCATTGCTTAAATGTTAGCTCTGTAGCTTGCGCTGATATTGAAGCCGTTAAGCCCAACGCCACAACGATTGTAAGAATATACTTTTTCATGTGATTACTTTTTTACGATTATTTTTTTTGTTGTTAATGTACCGCTCGCGTCAGAGACGGAAACGATATAGAAGCCACGTGGCAAATTCATCTCAACAGATGCATTTCTGCCGAATTTGGCGGATTTATACTCTCGACCAGACATATCTGTTACCCTCACCGTTGCAGGATTATTCAATCCATGTATGGACAAAGTTCCTTCGCTATATCCAATTAATACTTTTGGGGGCGAAGAGACAGATAAAATGCCTGTTGCCTCTTTGGGGTTATATACAGGACGTATGTTTTTTCCTGTATATTTTAATCCTATCATTTTTCCAGCGCCAGCACCAGTATCATAATAAATACAATAAGCTCTTTCTGGGACATAGGTAGTTGAATCTGGAACGCCGTTATTGTAGATGTCGCATTTCGCTTCACCCATCCATAATACAGCCGATTGTCCTTCTGGCAGTTCATATTGTGCCCCAGGGCCAGCTCCCGCCCCTGCTGCTGGAATAAAAATACTATTCGTATTGGGACCACAGAAACGTTGTCCTTTTACATCATTCTCTTCAATTATCCCATTACTCCAGCACATCATTGTTAGTTCGTACTGCTCTTCTTGTGTAGGCATGCGCCAACCACTGCCCCATAGATTCACTGCTGCATCATATTCTGTTCCACTTATATTCCAGCCAATATCAATGCATTCATAAAATTCACCATATCTGGAATCTTGAATAATCTTCCCTGTATGATATAGATAATTCTCTGGGACAAACCAATCCTTTGGCTCAACTTCGCCCCAAGCAAAGAAATCGCCATATTCTTCGGGCGCGTTGGCACCAATGTTACAAGTTGCCCATAGAGTTCCACTTGGCAGGCCTAAATCGGCATAATCATGCCCCGCGTGAGTTCCACTTACCCAATGTGCTGGAATCTTATTTTGCGCTTTTGCCATTTGTGCGAAAAGCGTAATAAGCATAATGCTCAAGGTCATGTATTGATTTTTCATGTTTTGTAGGTTTTGTTAGTTAATGTTTTTTTCTTGTTGTGAGTGGTTCTTCTCTTTTTGTGGTTCCCGACAAACAAATTTAATGTAAACCTTTAATAAACATATAAAATATTTCATCATTACTAAAGCATGATAATCTCAATAGGTTTGACTCTATTTACTCTTTACATTTTACGATTATAGATATCACACGATTGATTAAACCTACGGTAGATTGGATGTTTGGGCTCAACGGATATTTTCCGTGGCAGGGGATGTTTGTTAGTTTTTCTTTTTGGAGTTAGTGGTCAAAATAAAAAAATGAAAGTCTTACGACGAATGAGAGGTACAGTCTATTCTGCTGCAATGGATCAATTTTCTACTCTTTTATGAGAGTAAACACGTTTAGGATATAAAGACAATATAGTTTTAGATTTTTGCTTATACATTCTTTTGCCAACGAAGATAGAATATTATAATTTAAAATGCAAGCGACAGTCGAAAAAACTTTGGTATTAAGTTTGTTTTATAGTGCGTTTGAATTTAGTAACATCTATTAACGTGCAAAAAAACAACTTGGACATCTTGGGTTAAAGCGTTGAGTTGACTATTTTCGGTCTTAGTTGTAAAGCTAATTGAGTCAATTAAGATGAAAAAACGGGCTCCAATAGTGCGATTATGTGAATTTTTGGGTGTTTACAGTGCGGATTATGTGAATTTTTTGGTGTTTATAGTGCGGATTATGTGAAATTTTTGGTGTTTATAGTGTGGATTATGTGAAAAGTGTTATCTTTGCACATATAATAAATGAATCGGAATATGGATAAACTGCTCAAAAGAAAGGTAGATAACTACTTGTTGGAATGGAAGAACAATCCAGACCGTAAACCACTTATTATTAAAGGTGCCCGACAGGTTGGCAAGACTCGTTCTATTGAATGGTTTGCCAGCCAGAACTATCAATGTGTTATTCAGATTAATTTTGTAGAGCAAAAGAGGTATAGGGATATCTTTGAAGATGGGTTTGAAGTTGATGCGATTCTGAAGAACATCTCCTTGCTTAATCCTGAATTGAAGTTCATACCCGGTGATACGCTTTTCTTTTTTGATGAGTTGCAGGCATGTCCCAATTGTGCCACATCATTGAAGTTTTTCAAGCTCGATGGTCGGTTTGATGTAATTTGCTCCGGCTCATTGATGGGTATCAACTATCGTGAAATAGAGTCGAACAGTGTTGGCTACAAGGAAGATTATGAGATGCATTCTATGGATTTCGAAGAATTCCTATGGGCAAAAGGGTATTCAGAGGAATTTATAGACGACCTTTACCAGAATATGTTGGAGGTCAAGCCTATGAACAATTTGCAGATGGACGTTCTTTTTGGTCTTTTCCGCGATTATGTTACTATAGGCGGTATGCCAGAGGTGGTAGATTCGTATATCAAGAACAACAATTTCAGCGGTACTTTGGCTATTCAGCGTCAGTTGCTGAAAGACTATGAGGAAGATATCACCAAATATGTAGAAGGTTTGGATAAAGCTAAGGTGAAGGCTGTCTATAACCACATCTCTACGTTCCTTGCCAAAGAGAACAAGCGTTTCCAGATAACAAAGATAGGCAAGAACGCACGTAACAGAGATTATGTGGGGTGTGTAGAGTGGCTTGCTGACGCAGGAGTCATCAATGTCTGCTATTGTCTTAATCAGCCGGAACTTCCGTTGAAGGGTAACTACGACCCTAAACTTTATAAGATTTACTACAAGGATACCGGTCTGCTGATTGCTTCTCTTGACGAAGAAGCTCAGGAGGACTTGAGGGCTAACAAGAATCTCGGCACGTACAAGGGGGCTGTCTATGAGAATATAGTTGGAGACATGCTTGTGAAGCAGGGTTACAATCTTTATTACTACAACAGCGACAGACCCGCACTCGAAATGGACTTCTTTGTAAGAGATGCCGATTCTTTGATTCCGATAGAGGTGAAGGCTAATGACAACGCTACCGCCTCACTAAACAATCTGCTGAAAGAAGACAAGTATCCAGATATAAAATACGGCATAAAATTGGGTTATAAGAATATAGGATTCAATGGAAAATTCTATACTTTCCCCTATTTCCTAACCTTTCTCCTGAAGCGATTTGTGGCAGAGAGGCAGGCATAGTTTCCCGCTTGTTTTGCTGAAAATGGGCGAAATAAACGCCCTAACGCTTGCTTCATAGCCATAAAAGATGTATTTTTGTAAAAACATATTTTGAAATATCATATTTAAAAATACATGGCACGATTCTATTCGCTTAAAAAGAAGGACGAGGACGACGCGAAGACAGCCGATCCGTTCGGCGTGCTGCGTCCGAAAGTGAAGAATGCAGAACAACAACAAGTAAACATATACGACATGGCAAAAGCATACGTATTTCTTGCCGACGGATTCGAGGATATCGAGGCGTTGGCTCCGGTTGACATCCTCCGCCGCGGCGGACTCAACGTAAAGACAGTAAGCATCAACGCTACGGACATGGTGGCGTCGGCACACGGCGTGCAGGTGAAGGCGGACATGATGTTCGCCGAAGCCGACTTCAGCGACGCCGACCTGCTCATGCTGCCCGGCGGAATGCCCGGCGCTAAGAACCTCGACGAGCACGAAGGCGTGCGCGCGGCTCTCGTGCGCCATGCCGAACAGCAGAAGCTCATCGGCGCCATCTGCGCTGCGCCTATGGTGCTGGGCCATCTCGGGCTGCTCCGCGGCAAGCGCGCTACGTGCTATCCGGGCTTCGAGACAGAGCTTGAGGGCGCCACATACACCGCCGAGCCTTGCACCGCCGACGGCAATATCATCACGGGCAAGGGTCCCGGCGCATCGTTCGCCTACGCCTACCGACTTCTCGAGGAGTTCAAGGGCGCGGGCGTCGTTGAGGAGTTGAAGAAAGGAATGATGTACGAGTTTTGAACATCCTCTCACAGGACATAATGTATCTGCCGGGAGTCGGCCCCAACAAGAAGGACGTGCTCAACAAGGAGTTGGGCGTGCGCACCTGGGGCGACCTTCTGGAGTACTATCCATATAAATATGTGGATAGGAGCCGCATCTATGCCATACACGAACTGCAGAGCGACATGCCGTTCGTGCAGATACGCGGCAGGATACTCTCGTTTGAGGAGTTCGAGATGTCGGCACGCAAGAAGCGTGTCGTGGCTCACTTCTCCGACGGCAGGGGAGTGGTCGACCTCGTGTGGTTCTCCGGTGCGCAGTACGTTTACAAGACCTACAAGGTGGGCGAAGACTACATCGTGTTCGGACGCCCCACGGTATACGGCGGACGCTTCCAGTTCTCTCATCCAGAGATAGAGCGCGCCTCCGAACTGCAGCTCTCCGAGATGGGCATGCAGCCCTACTACGTCACTACCGAGCAGATGAAGAAGCGCAACATCTCGTCGCGCGCCTTGGAGAAGATGGTGAAGGCGATGCTGCAGAAGATAACGGAGCCGATACCCGAGACGCTGCCCGACTTCATCGTGAACGCACGCCACCTCGTCTCGCGCGATACAGCCCTGCGCTGCGTCCACTATCCGAAGAACGCCATCGAGATGCAGAAGGCGCGCGAGCGACTGAAGTTCGAGGAGCTGTTCTACGTTCAGCTCAACATCCTGCGCTACGCCTCCGACCATCGCCGCAAGTTCCGCGGCTACGTCTTCTCGCAGGTGGGCGACGACTTCCACCGCTTCTACTCCGAGAACCTTAAGTTCGAGCTCACCGGTGCGCAGAAGCGCGTCGTGCACGAGATACGCGACGACATGCGTTCGGGCCGTCAGATGAACCGCCTGCTGCAGGGCGACGTGGGCAGCGGAAAGACCCTCGTGGCGCTCATGACCATGCTCATAGCGCTCGGCAACGGCTATCAGGCGTGCATCATGGCGCCTACCGAGATACTCGCCGAGCAGCACTTCGCCACGATACAGGAGTTTCTGCGCGGTCTCGACATACGTGTCGAACTGCTGACGGGGCAGGTGAAGGGCAAACGGCGTCAGGAAGTGCTCGACGCCCTCATAGCCGGCGAGGTGAAGATACTCGTCGGAACGCACGCCGTGCTCGAAGACCCCGTGCGTTTCCAGCGACTCGGCGTGGCGGTTATCGACGAGCAGCACCGCTTCGGCGTGGCTCAGCGCGCACGCCTTTGGGCTAAGGGCGAGAACCCGCCCCACATACTCGTGATGACCGCAACGCCCATACCGCGCACACTCGCCATGACCATCTACGGCGACCTCGACGTGAGCATAATCGACGAACTGCCACCCGGCCGCAAGCCCGTGCAGACCATACACAAGTACGACAGTCAGATGACATCGCTCTACGCCGGCATACGCCAGCAGATACGACTCGGACGTCAGGTCTACATCGTCTATCCGCTCATCACCGAGAGCGAGAAGAGCGACCTCAAGAACCTCGAGGAAGGCTACGCCGCGCTGTGCGACATCTTCCCCGAGTTCAAGATAAGCAAGGTGCACGGCAAGATGAAGTCGAAGGAGAAAGACGCCGAGATGCAGAAGTTCGTATCGGGCGAGACGCAGATTCTCGTCGCAACCACCGTCATCGAGGTGGGCGTGAACGTGCCCAACGCCTCCGTGATGGTGATACTCGACTCGCAGCGCTTCGGACTCTCGCAGCTACATCAGCTGCGCGGACGCGTAGGACGCGGCGCCGACCAGAGCTATTGCATACTCGTCACCACCTACAAGCTCTCCGCCGAGACGAGCAAGCGCATCGACATCATGTGCGAGACCAACGACGGATTTCGCATCGCTGAGGCCGACCTCAAGCTGCGCGGACCAGGCGACCTCGAAGGCACGCAGCAAAGCGGCATTGCCTTCGACCTGAAGATAGCCGACATAGCGCGCGACGGACAGATAATGACCATCGCACGCGAAGAAGCTCAGAAGATAATAGACGCCGACCCTACATGCACCTCGTCGGAGTACGCAATGCTCTGGCGCCGACTGCGCGAATTGCGCGATACGAACGTCAATTGGGCGGCAATTTCATAGCAACAAGCTGACAGACAGGCTGATACGACGGCGTGTCTGTCGGCTTGTTTTTTTGCTTTATAGCAGCAAAGTAAATGTTAAACTTCGTACAAAAACTGTTAATGCAGAGCGAATCATGTAATATTATTCAATATTTTTTCGTATCTTTGCAACGCAATGTTCAAAATGCTATGCCAACATTGCAAATTAACTACTACTGATATCGAATATACTACAATTCGATGACCATCTTTTTGAAGGAATGATATACTCATTCTATTTTAAAAAAAACTGCCTGAAGAATGAATTTGAAGAAAATCGTTAAGACATTTGCAATATCGATGTTGCTCGCCGTTACTTCTACAACCGCCAACGCACAAGACCTTCTTGCACGCCAGGCGCCGGTAGACCGTAAGATGGCAGCCGTCGACACAATCATGCTTCGCAACATCACCATGCGCGAAGAACTCGAATCGCCCTCTGCAGACCTCTACGCCAACTGGGACAACAAGTACGCTCACCGCGCTACGGAGCTTCCTGAGACATACAAGATAGACCTCCGCCACTTCACCATGCCTACCACAAGCCGTGTCATCACGAGCAACTTCGGTTCGCGTTGGGGACGCCAGCACAAGGGTCTCGATATCAAGGTGTACATCGGCGACACAATCCGCGCTGCCTTCTCTGGCAAGGTGCGCATCGTGCGCTACGAGGCAGGCGGCTACGGCAAGTATATCGTAATTCGCCACAACAACGGTCTGGAGACCATCTACGGCCACCTCTCAAAGCAGCTCGTCGAGGAGAACCAGGAGGTTCGTTCGGGCGAGGTTATCGGTCTCGGCGGCAATACAGGCCGCAGCACCGGTTCGCATCTCCACTTCGAAACACGTCTTTGCGGCGTTGCGCTCAACCCGGCGCTTATGTTCGACTTCCGCGCGCAGGACGTAACCGGCGACTACTACGCATTCAACAAAGAGACATACGACAACGAGTCGACCAACGCTACACGCTTGCGCGGTAAGCAGGATTCTTCTACTTATGCAAGCACCAACTCTTCGGACGACTACGCTACAAACAAGCGCACCACTTCTGGTCTTACCGACCAGATTTCTTACCACAAGGTGAAGAAGGGCGAGACATTGGACCGTATCGCAAAGAAGCGCGGCGTAACTGTCGAAAAGATCTGCAAGCTCAACCACATCACAAAGACGATGCGTCTGCGCCCAGGTCAGATTCTGCGCTACTCTTAAAGTGCAATCGGGGCGCTATTCAAGAACGCATAGCGCCATTCATAAGCGTATATTTTACGACTGTAACAACATAGCAAGGCGACGCCAAACAGCTTGAAAGGGATTTTCGGGTTGTTTGGTGTCGCCTTTCTTTGTATATGACGCATTGTTAATTGTATACTTCTACGATGTTTTGTGTTTACGATTGTTTGTAGAAAGCGCAAAAATGTGTAAATTTGCAAGCCGTAAGGCGCAAAGAATGTGCGCATGTTAATGGTAACACAATAAGTTGTAATGATAACACAACAAGTGGTAATAATAACACAATAAAAAGTATCAAGGATGACACAAGAGAGAGTTAGTTTTGGAAGTAAGTTGGGCATGGTTCTTGCCACAGCAGGATCGGCAGTAGGTTTAGGAAACGTGTGGCGTTTCCCTTATATGGCGGGCGACAACGGCGGCGCCGCCTTTATCCTTATATATATAATGTGCATAATGCTGCTCGGCATTCCCTGCATGATGAGCGAGTTTATCATCGGCAGACACGGAGCAGCCAACACCGCACGCGCCTACTCGCGCATGGACACGCATAAGGCGTGGCGCTTTGTAGGACTGATGGGCGTGCTCACGGGTTTCCTCATCACGGGCTATTATGCCGTGGTGTCGGGCTGGTGCCTGCAGTATATCTTCGCCTCGGGCGTGGGCGAGCTGAGCGGCGACCCGCAGTATATAGCCAGCTACTTCGCCGACTTCTCCGCATCGCCCGTGAAGCCGGTTTTATGGACTGTGGCGATACTCTGCATCTGCCACTTCATCATCGTGCGCGGTGTGCGCGGCGGCATCGAGCGTGCGTCGAAAGCCTTCATGCCGACGCTCTTCGTGCTGCTGTTGGTGGTGGTTGTGAGTTCGTGTCTGTTGCCCGGCGGAATGAAGGGCGTGGAGTTTCTCTTCAAGCCCGACTTCTCGAAGGTGAGCGGCAAGGTGTTTCTCGCCGCAATGGGTCAGGCGTTCTACTCATTGGGCCTTAGCATGGGTTGCATAAGCACGTTCGCAAGCTATTTTTCGCGAGAGACCCATCTGCTGAAGTCGGCTGTGAATATCGCCGTCATAGACACGCTGGTGGCTATTCTCGCCGGACTCATGATTTTCCCTGCTGCGTTCAGCGTGGGCGTAAGCCCCGACAGCGGTCCGTCGCTCATCTTCATCACTCTGCCCAACGTGTTCCAGCAGGCGTTCGCCGGAATGCCGCTCGTGGGCACTGCCGTAGCCGTCATGTTCTACATGCTGCTCTCGCTTGCTGCCCTCACGTCGCTCATTTCGCTGCACGAGGTGAGCACGGCGTTCCTCAGCGAGGAGACATGCCTCGACCGCAAGAATGCGGCGCGCCTCGTCACGGTGGGGTGTTCGGTGATAGGCGCGTTCTGCTCGCTCTCGCTCGGCGACCGAGCTTGGCTGAGCATGTTCGGAAAGACGCTGTTCGACTGGTTCGACTTCGTAACGGGTCAGCTGCTGCTGCCGTTCGGCGGAGTGCTCACCTGCATCTTCATGGGTTGGGTGGTGCCGCGCAAGCTGATAAAGGACGAGTTCACTAACTGGGGCACGCTGCGCGGCACGTTCTTCGGCGTGTACATGATTCTCGTGCGCTATGTGTGCCCGGTGTGCATCGTGGCAATATTCCTCAACCAGCTGGGAGTGTTGTAAAAGTAAAAAAGTAAAAGAGTTTCATTAGCTTAGCTGAACGTAAAAATGAAAGCCTGTCGATGGTGAGGGATGTTCACTACCGACAGGCTTATCTGTATTTTATCTATAAAGTGATACTTTGTTCGCATCAACACCATCAATGTTCACCCATGCACCACGTAAAGAAGCGTTCATTTGTGGAGCATTGGAAAGATAGCGATTCCAAAGTCGTGAGTGGTGAGCGCAACAGTTTCTCAGGACAGTTACACTGCGCATCCAGCTTTCCAATCTATATCAAAGTTATAGAGAGCTACGGCATCTTCAAATCTACTATTAGGCTTAAATTGATGTGTAGTCTTGTCTGCCTCCATAGGACGAAGGTATTGAACAAAACGAAAATAGCTGACCTCACCAAGAAATTTTGCAGCCTTGGATGAATAAGCAATATTTAAGTCTCTACTTTTTAGTAGTTCTATTTGTTCGGAAATAGAAAGAGCCTGTTTAGTGTATAATCTTAATGTTCCCATAAAAGCAAAAGACCCGCCCTGGTTCGCTGTTCAAATGGGAAGCGTGGCGGATTCTGTTGTTGCAAAGATAATTTTCTATTTCATTGAACATGAGCAGTCTCAGTTTCTTGTCAAAGCGATAAAGCATCATCACCTTTTTAAATGTTGAACCTTCCTTATACAAATGGGCAGTTTTGGGCATCTTCAACAAAGGGTACATATAAGCAGACAATCTGTAATAACCAATATTGTCAAGGTATTGTATGGCTTTGTTTCTATCACAAATTTGTAAACCTCGAGATTCAAGCAAATCAACGAGATTTTCTGAAGATTCAAACCGTTTTGTAAAGGGAATAAGACTCGCCATATTCAAATGTGTATAAACAAAAAACGCCTCGCACGATTTGAGCATTGTTAAGAGGCTTGGCGAGGACTGACGCTGCAAAGATACGAATAATCATTGATAATACAAACTTTTAGCAGGAAAAATCACGCAAAAGTGGAATTCTTTGACATGTTTATATTTAACAATGTTAAATCGAACCTTAAAATCATACTTTACCAGCCAAACAAAGTGGTTTCCAAGATAAAAGAGTTACTTTTGTAATGTCTATACCCATACCGGAAGCCCCGATGGGCAGAGGTTGGGCAGACATACATACGGTATAAGGCGTAACTGTACGCTTTGATTTTGACAGTGTAAGAACTTCGCAAACTCTCAACTGCTGGTCAAGAACAAAGCAACGGGAACGCCTCATGTGGTGTATTATATACAGCCATCATTGGCTTCGGACGATTCTATTGTTCGTTGTCAAGAGTGCTTTCTATATACTTACACTGGCGTGGGGCT
>OBSA01000261.1_pt1 | contig 12128 bp, 7 predicted proteins | sample 1501291 | NCBI WGS metagenome assembly OBSA01 (sample SAMEA3360679, study PRJEB22359) | human gut metagenome | biome: ENVO:urban biome; feature: ENVO:human-associated habitat; material: ENVO:feces | place: Bangladesh | collected 2011 | reverse complement strand
TATGGGAACTGGTCTTAGACTTAATTCTGTAACAAGTGCATCTAACGACCTGAGCACAGGTATTTTGATTTTGATAGATGCCGGTACTTCAGCGCCATCAGACAAGATGTGCACGGCATTAGACTTATGCACACGTTGGGCTGACCAAGCCGGTAGTTTTGATTCAACAAACGCTTACGAGGGTAATCATGCTATCGTCATACGTGGTGGAGATGTGATAGGTTTAAGACCGTCTTTCGTGAGGATTACATCAAACTACACTCTTACTGAGTATAATCACACGGTGGCGTGCGACAATACGTCAGCAATAACGCTAACGCTGCCATCCTCCCCAAAACTTGGTCAATGCTACACGGTCATTCAGCAAGGAGGTAGGGTGACACTTTCAACGAATAAAAGTATCTATGATTCTCGTAATTTCAAAACAGCAACAACCTGGTATTCGGATACAAGAGGACAAGTAAGTTGGATATGGTACAATGGTGGTCAGTGGATTGTATGTTATGTAATAAGTTAAAATTAATTAGATATGAAGATAGAATTAGAACATTTGGAAGTATTTATGACACTCGACAAGAATCAGTGTCAGGTCGTTAACGCCCGCAAGCAGATGGCGAACATCATCTACTCTCAGGGAGCAGGATATGGGTTGGCTGGACAGGCTCTTGCCATAAAGATGTGGAACGGAAATGCTGATACGGAGTATTCTGATGATGAGGTAAAAATCATCAAGGAACTCTCCGAACGCACCACCGCACCTTGCTTCTTTATGGCTATCGATAAAGCCATACAGACAGCGAGTGATTCACCCAAAAAAGAATAGCTTATGGCACAGGAAGTAAAAATACAGGAGATAGCGAGCCAGCTTACCACTGGCTCAAAGGTATCTGATGTCGATTTCTTCTGGCTCTAGGCGGCCAGCGGTCAGCAGATGAAGATACCTGCATCCGCCGCTAGAGCCTACCTTATTCAAGGTGCGGCTCTGAGCGATGCACTCTACAAGCAGGCAGTGGGATTGGTGGTGGAAACATCGGAAACGACGGTAGAGTTGGAACCCAACAAGCTCTACCGTTGGATTCCTACCGTTGCCCACCTTAACATTACCTTTAAGAAAGGCGACCCAGACATCATTAATGAATATATGATGGAGTTCAAAGTGGGAAGCGGTGAGGTAAATATCAGCTTTCCCCCAGGCGTGCGATGGGTGGCGGAGCCAGACTTCGTGGAGAATAGTACTTATCAGGTTTCTATCGTAAACGGATTGGCGGTAGCAGGAGAATGGGAACAAACATCATAAGCTTATGAGTAGATTCAGAAGACGATTGTTAATGGCAGCGATAGCGGTGTTATCCTGTTTCGCTAGCGGTCTATGGCTTAACGAGAAGCCTTGGACGGAAAATCTAGGTTGGAAAAATTAAACATATTTTATATGGCAAAAATCAGTCAAAACAAAATTATCAACGTCCTTACCGAAGACTGGGGTAAGGATGCACGAAACGGCTTGCCTTATTCGGGCAAGGCGGTAAGAGAAGCATTACAGGCTTTGTTGAAGGAGCACGATAGGAAGGTCGGTTACTACCATTGGTCTCCTACCGTCGATAGCAGCAATTACTATCACCTGTGGGGATTCCGCAACGAAGCGGACTACAAGACTTATGCCGCAGGAGACAAAGAGGACGCGAGTATCAAGGCACTCCTGCTTGTTGACGAGGCATTGCCTATCTCTACCGTGCAAGGCGATAGCTATGGCGCTTATCTCTTCTCTACCATCTCATCTACCAAAAATCTTGTAGTAGCAAAAAAGGAGCTGATTGTTTCCCTTCGTTTCCACGCCGTGCGTACCAGTAACGGCGATCGATTGAACGTAGGTAGTAAGGGTACACTGGTAGTACAGCGCAAGAGCGGTACAAACGCCTGGCAGACCGTAGCGACCCTGGAGGAAGTATTGGATTCTACCGATTATTCCAATACCACCGAATATAAGAACATCGATCTGGGACCTTATCTCACCGATGGCACTCAGCAGGTGAGAGTGCAGGCGAGATTTACTTATCTCGACGGTGATGGCAACCAGCAGAGCCAGGCTTCTACCTATGTAGTAATCGGTGCATCCGTAACCCTCGCCAACCTCTCTTTGAGTTGCCGGCAGGATTACCATACCCCCATCTATGCCGCTACCCAGCAGGCGAATGGTTTCCCTTATGCCTACCTGGTGAACGGCGAGGTGCAGAAAACCCTGCATATAGAGATTACCGGCGGCAATGGTCAGGTGTTGACCATCAACCGTGATTCTGCCTCTACCGAGAACGGAACCACCGTGCGAAGCACTTACAAGGACCCTACAGATACCTACAAGCTCTTTACTCACGGTGTGCGACTGGTAAAGGCTTGGCTTACCTGCGATGACGGATTGGGTGGTACGCTGAAATCGGATGTTCTGGAGAACCGTTTTATGATCATCAATCCCCAGACCGCAGGTGTGGATATTAAAAAGCCGTATCTGATGATTCAAAACCTGGTAAAGGAGGCGGTCAACTTCACTCAGGTGAAGCTTTGCGATTATGCGGTGTATAGCCCGAAGGTAAACAGCGATGGAAGCATCACCAATGATGGCGGTAATGTTACCACCATCTTCTATCTTACCTCCTATACCGACAAGTTCCCTTCCGATAAGGTGACAGAATACTTCCGTGTAGAGCAGGACGTGCAGCCTGGCGTTCAGTCAACTCTCTCCACTACGGTGGAAATTGAATTGGATGAGCAGTCCAACAAGTTTACTGCCTATTTCCGTGCGTACCGTAAGGTAGGCGACGAGGAGGTGGATTTCCTCACCGACTGTATGGGTGTAGATAATGTCAGCATCGATATTGATAACACCGAGGCTTATGCGCCTACCGCAGGAGCCACATTCCTGCTCAATCCGAAGGTTCGCAACAATACCGAGAAGGACCCTCGCAAGATTTATAATGCCAAGGCAAACAATGCCGAGGTGGCGAGCACCTGGAAGAATTTCGGTTTTGTAAATGACGGTTGGGTAACTGCCGAAGACGGTATCAAGGTGCTCCGTGTACCTGCCGGATCATCGGTCAACTTCAAGTTCAATCCGTTCTCTCAGTTTTACACTACCCCGGATTCGTCTATGACTTTCGAGTTTGACCTTCGCGTGCGCAACGTCACCGATACCAAGAAGGCAATCATCCAAATCTGCGAGCAGGTGGCTGGCAATACCATCGGTTTCAAACTCCTGCCATTGGAAGGCTATATCTATTCTGCATCCAACAGCACCGACTCGGAGGTAGATTTCCACATCGAGGAAAATGAACGTGTACATCTGGCACTGAACATCCATAATGCCGTGATACCAAACAAAGGTGATGCACTGGTACCTACCAGTGATTCATTGAACACCGCAGCCACGACCATTCCTCTGGCACGCATTTTTCTGAATGGCGACCCGGTGAGAGAAGTGAAGTTCTCTACATCCAACAAGGAGGAGTTCTGCACCGGAGCGATGAGCAACGGCGGTATTACCATCGGTCAGGAGGCAGCCGATATTGATATTTATTCTTTCAGATGCTATCAGAACATGCAGTTGGAGAGTAAGAATGTCATCGATGATTACATCTCTACCCTGCCAACCACCGAGGAGAAGAATGCGGCACGCAAGCGCAACGACATTCTCACGGGCGAGAAAGTGGATGTTGAGAAGGTGAAGGCACTCGGCAAACGTGTGCTGATTCTGCACGGCGTGGAGCCGTACTTCTACAACAGCGGTTCGCAGAAGGTATGGTGGGAGATTTTTCAATATGACGAGGATGGCAACTATATTCCGGAACTTTCTGGTACCATCTGCAAGGAGACCAAGATGAAAGATAAGCGTCAGGGTTCTACCGCTAACACTTACTTCTACTCTAATCACCAGACCAAGATTTCGGACGCAGGTGTTATTATCGTACCTCTCGTAAATCTGGGCAGCAACCTGACGTGGGTATTGCAAGACCCTGTTACCAATGCCGAGACGCAGGAAACAGAGAGATTCGTCGCTATCTATGGCGGCAATCTCGGAAAATCTGATCCGGTGAAGAATGTAGCCAATCTCTATAAGTATGTAGAGGTAGCAGGAGTGCCATCGGTAGAGGTTCCTGACGGATGGATTGACGGCAACGGCAAGTATCGTGGTGCAGGCTATCAGGTGGGCTTCAATACTCCTTACGCTGTGAAGCTGGTACTGAAAATCAACTATGCCTCTTCCATGCAGTCACACCTTACCGGTTGCTGTCGTCTCTTCAACGACCTTCACGACATCGTTGTGGGCAAGAACTCGCTTCAGCAAGCCTGCTCTACGGCACGAGTTGCCAAGTACACCGAACCAGTATATTTCTTTACGCAAGGCGAGGGAGAGAGCAAGCCTGTATTCCGTGGCGGCGGCAATTTCGGAGCTGGAAAGATGGATAAGCCAACGTGGGGATACGTCAAGAAGCTTTATCCTAACTTCGCTATGTTTGAGGGTTCGGATAACAACTACGACCTGACGGATATGCGAGTTCCGTTTACGTTGGATAAAACCTGCCCTGAAGTTATTACCTATTCGCCGGATGATGAGGGTTATTTCTACAACGGATTGCAGTGCATCGATTTTGATGGGGGAGCCACCACCGTGATAAACGGCAAGGAATATCCGAAGGACCATCTGACCAATAGAATAGCTGAGATATTCAACTTCATTTATCTGCATGCTCCGAGAATCAAACACTACGTGGGCACTTTCAACGATTTCCAGTTGTCTGACGAGGCAAAGAATACCCAGTTCAAATATTGGTGTACGCAGGGTGATGATGCTTATGTTCTGAAGCGATATAACTTCGTAAACAGGAAGTGGGTAGATGCCGGATTGTGGAAGAACGGCGCTTTCGAGCGTATCGATCTCCGTACCTACGAGATGACGCAAGCTGCCTATAATGCGTCTGCTAATAAGGCGCAGTTTGCCAAGCTCAACGAAGAGCTGATTGCCGCTATCGTGGCTCACTTCAAAAAGTACGTCGGCTGGTATATCGATGAAAAGAGCCTCCGTTTCCATTACGCCTTTATCAATCATTTTATGGCAGGTACGGACAACTGTTCCAAGAACACCTACTATGTGCTTGCCACGGAGAAGGATGTAACCATTGATGGCGAGACCAGGCATTGCGTATTGATGGAGCTGCATCAGGACGACGTAGATACCATCATGGCGACCGATAACAACGGACGATTCACCAAGAAGTATTATGTAGATCGTATGCACCCTTATGCCGACAACGACAAGACTACTTCGCAGTATGAGGGTATGAACAACGTATTGTTCAATCTCTGCGAGGAAGCTTACGAGAATACCCGTGAATTGCAGTCGATGCTGAAATCCATCTTCTCCGCGATGTGCAAGCTGGTATCAGAAAACGACCATATCGAGGGCTGGAACGGAACATCCAAGGTGAGTGTGTGGGGCTGTCTATGGAAGTACCTCTTCTACGTAAACTGCTATTTCAGTGAGATTGCTTTTGCAGAGCAGGCTCGTATCAGATACGAATACCCTGCGATGCTCGGATTCATCAGTTCCGGTTCAGGTGCGCGCGGTGTGGCTCCTATCACGCAGTCGTGTGGATCATCTATCCTCGGTGAGCGGCAGTATATGAAGCAGCGACTTGTGTATATGGCGAGCTATGCTGCCTGGGGTAACCTCTTCGACGGTGGTAAGAGCGAGAATATCGGTGTAGCAGATGTAACTGATACTTTTGCGATGCAGGCATTCCACCTCCCTGATTCTGCTACTTCGGCTACGGAATACAAGTTTAAGGTGAAGCCTTCGCAGTATCTCTACCCTACTGGTATGCTGGGTCAGACCAGCGTGGACCCTCACGTGCGTGTAGCGCCGGATGAGGAATATGAGTTGAATCTGGGAACGACCACTTCCAATGATACGGGTCTCTCAATCCTGGGAATCAACTACTATCACTCTATCGGCAATATCGGTGATTTGTCAACCTCTCCTAATTTGTCCGTTACCATCAACGGCAAGAGATTGACGGAGGTTATAGCCGAGCCTATCATGCTCTATAAGGATATGGTGACAGGCAAGATGGTTCCTGCGTTCCGTCCGAACAACATTATCGTTTCCGCACTTCAAGTGCAGAAGTTGTCGCTGAAGGGATGCGTGGAGATCGGCGGTTCGCTAGATACAACCAATCTGGTGCGACTGCATACCATCAACGTTAAGGATACGGCTATCTACGATGTGCGATTGCCTAAGAGCAAGGTGCTGACAAGTGTAGCGCTCCCCGCCAATCTCTCGAAGCTGTCACTCTCAGAGTTGCCAGTTTTGAAGATGGTTTCCTTGCAGGGAGCTAGTCAGCTTGTTTCGCTCGAATGTGATGATTCCAGCCTGGGTATCAGTTCCGAGGCGCTTGTTACGTCTATCTATGAGTACAAGCAGGAAGGTAGTCCGCTCGCATTATCCACCGTGAAGCTTACGGGAGTAAACTACCGCTCGATGAGAGCGGATGTGCTCAGATACCTGACCGCTGCCAAGAGCAGCACGATAAGCGGTAAGATAATTCTTATTGACGGTTCGGCTGGATTGCTGACTTTTGCTGAGGTCTTCGACCTGATAGAAAAGTACGGAAACATTCAGAGCACAAGCAACCCTCTGTATGTGTCTTATCCGAAGCGAACGATTAGCAAGATTCAAGTAGGCGGCGATAAATATATCAAGCAGACGGGTATATGGAACCAGTGGAAACTGGATATTCTTCCTACTTCTGGTAACAATATCGCGGTGAGGAATAATCGCCCTGCCGTAGATTATCAGTTTGTGGGAGATAATGCGGAGCAAGCCGGGCAATATGCCGAGTTTACCGACCATGTGAAGGGTACGCTGAACGTAAAAAAACTTTCTGATGCTTCGCTGGATCTGAAATTCCAGGTAAGGGTGCGCATTGAACTGACAGACGGGACGGAGCTGACCTATACTAAAGGTGTCGGTTTCTATAACCGCATTCCTAGAGTCGGTGATTTTGCATATTCTGACGGAAGTTTCGATGATGAGCTTGATACGTCTAAGACGTGTGTAGGAGTAGTATTCAAGTCGGAAAAGCTCTCAGATAGCCAAATCCGGTTAAGAGTGTATTCTGCCGAGAACGTCTCTTATGTGTCAGATGACAAGACCATCAATTCATCGTACATTCCGTGGGGTATCTATCCTGTAGTAACAGATAATCCAGATTTGTTGCAATATACGGTCGGACAGGATGTGCTTGATGAGATAGGTACTGCTGTGGGTGTTGGTGATATTTGTGATATTGCGGACCTGCCGAATGGATATACCCGAGAACTCTATAATACGAATGAGGATGGTGAGCTGAAAGAAGACGGTAGAATTACGACGGAATCGTATCAGGATACTACGACAGAAGACGGTTACAAGGTGCTCGACCCGAAATCCGGATTGAACGAGTTTGACGGAAAAAGCAACACTGATGCTATAGTACGATGGGCGAACAATGTGATCAGTCTTTATCTTGATGAGTCCTATCCGAAAACGCTACAGGAATTGTCTAATCGTATGGCGGCGCTTGTAAAAAAGAAGGCAGATGAGGGTGCTACATATCCTGACACCTGGAAGCAGCTCTATTACCCTGCTGCATACGGATGCCATCTTTACGAGCCATCGGTCAGCGGAACCTCTACGCTGAATGAGCAGTACAAGAAAGGCAACTGGTATCTACCTTCAGAAGGCGAGCTGGCGAGAGTCTATAACTTCTTCGGTAACAGTAGGGGATGGCAGAACAATACCGCCGCATCCATCGATTACGCCAATGAGCGACCGGAGAGCGAGGCTGTAACGCCGTTATTCGCCAATCTGCTGAAGCGTGCAAAAGACAAGTCTGCCGTTTGTCCTGTTGCTATGATGTCTCAATCATCGGACTATTGGGCTAGTACTGAGAGCAGCCGCGCCGGCGCGTGGCGCGTGTACTCCATCGACGGTAGCACTTTCGGCAACCTCAAGTACTACAGCTTAACGGTGAGGGCGGCAGTGGCATTCACCTTCAGCCTTTAGGCGATAGCCTAAGACCTCACTTCGGCGTTTTTTAAAAACGCCGCACATTTTAGGGAGCTATCATCTTTTATGCAATTCCCCCTGCAAGCTGGCGCTTGCAGGGGGAATTTTGTCGCAAAAATCGCCATTTTATGTGTAATTACATTAAAACTTCCCGAATTTTTTGGCAGTCTGGCGGATTTTTGTTATCTTTGCAGCCAATATGGAGAAAATAAAAGACATCAACGATAGTGGAGTTTTGATTTCGCAGGATGCGATAGAAAACTCCTTACACAAGAAGGCTCAACGCAAACTGACCTTGGCACAACTGCCGGTTTACCGGGCTGTGGGCAATCTGAAGTTTGTCATCATCGGCATCGCTAAGAATGCTCCGCGCAACCTTCGTCGGTTCACTGACTCTCTATATGAAGAAGCAGATAATCTCGCAACCTCAATCGGCAGCGCAGATGTAAGTTTCTCTACAGAGGATAGACGATGGTATATAGGTCAGGCAATCGTGTTTGTCAATAATCTCAGACAGGACTTTGTATTGTTAGAGAAAAATCATCTTATCTCAAAAGACCTTCTCAAGAAGGCGCAAAGTCACGTAAAGGGTATCCAGAACCAGTTAATGGCATGGCGAGGTTCGTTACCCGCTAGCGAGGGTTCTGTTTTGTCGCTAGCCCCGAAAGGAGGTGAGGCGTGAGCAGAAGAGAACTAGGTCGAATCTTACTGAATGGGCGGTTTACTTGCAGTGGCGGCTCTACCGATCATGCAAGTTACGAAGATGCAATACCGCAGAAATCCGCGAACTATTGGGCTAGTACTGAGAACAGCCGCAACAACGCGTGGAACGTGAACTCCAACGACGGCAACACTAACGGCAACAACAAGTACAACAGCTTAACGGTGAGGGCGGCAGTGGCATACGGGGGATTCAGAGAAGCTATCAAGGCAGTTTGCGAAGCCTATCTTGACTGTAAGCGGGGAAAGATGTCATCCCCTCACACTATCGCATATATGGAAATAGCCACAGAAGACTTACCTAAATTAGCCTACGAAATCTACATGGCAATATACCTGCCAACCATATCCATTTGTTTTCTTGTAAAATACCCGAAACTGCGAGAAGTTTTCGCAGCGGATTTTCGTGACCGTATCGTGCATCATTGGATCATTATTCGCCTGGAACCACTGTTTGAGAAGCGATTCCGGCAGATGGGAAACATCTCCTTCAACTGCCGCAAGGGATTCGGAATGCTGGCAGCAGTCAGGGCTGCGGAAAAGGGAATGAGGGAGGTATCGGAGAATTACACCCAGCAAGCCTGGGTATTCAAGGGCGACCTGGTAAGCTTCTTCATGTCTATTCGCAGAAATCTCTTATGGTACCTGCTAGAGCGTTTTATCCGCAGGCATTACAACGGAGGCGATAAGGAAATTCTTCTCAGAACCGTGAAGACCGTTATCTTTCATCATCCCGAAGACGACTGCATCATCAATGGCGATCCTAAAGAATGGCAAAAACTACCGAAAAGCAAATCAATGTTCACGATAGACCGCAACCTGGGCGGACCTATCGGCAATCACACTACTCAGCAATTCGCTAATTTCTATCTATCCATTCTATTCGACATCTGGCTTCTCTTCCTGATGCGTGGAGCTAATTTCAGAATCATCCGATTTGTCGATGATTTCCTCATTATCTGCGATGATAAGGATAAGATACTCCAGGTAGTTCCCCGGCTCGTAGCCGTCACCTCAATTTATGGAATCCATATACATAATGACAAGAAATATTTGCAGCCCGTAAGCCACGGAGTATTGTTCGTAGGAGGCTATATCAAGCCCGGTCGCACCTACGTCAGTTCGAGAACCATAGGCAGATTCCAGGAGCGTGTTTCCGGATTCAGAAAGCAGCTCGACGAAAACAGAAATATCACCTATTATGACCTGGAGAGAATAGAGCAGGTAATCAATTCCTATCTCGGCTTCTGCGTGCACCATCAAACCTATATGATACGCAAGAAAAACATCATCAACCTAGGTAATAACTTTTGGAAATATTTTTACGTAAAAGGACATTACGAGAGTATTAGAATCAAACCAGATTATCGGATATTCTGATAGTGTTCTTTTTTTTAATGTAAATTTCAGCGAAAAACGCTGTTAATATTTTTCCGAATATTCTTATTTCTACCGAAATAGTGCAGTTATGGGCTTATCAGGATAGCATAACCGCATTTTGTCCGCACCAAATAATAGAATAGCCGTATCTTTGCCCTAACAATATATAAATCTCATTTAAAATTTCGATAATCATGGAAAAGAAACCCACAAACCCCTATTTCTCCGTATCTGTAGGAAAGGAGAAGAAATACCTGAATGTAGTCGTTACATCGGGTAAAGAAAATCCTAGTGTAGTAAGCGTGAATGCCCAGGCATCCGCCAAAGAAGTCCTCTTGGCCCTTCCAGTGCAGAACATGCTCAATGAAGCCCTTGCCTCTATCTTGAACTATATCGCCAAGCGTGATGCCGTAACCGATAGTGCCATCTATTACGGACCTCTGGTAACGGCGTTAGTGAGGAGCCGATACAGTGAAGATGATGTAGAAGCCATCGATAACAATGCACTGATGGCGCAGAATATGCCATCATCCTGCAACGAGATAGAAGCGCGCAGCATCGCCGCCGAGTTTGAGGATTTCCTGAACTTCCGCCTGCAGTGCAAGGCAAGAGCCAAGGAGATATTAGCCTTGATGAAGCAAGCAGAAGCCTAACCCCTTCTTCGCCCATGCTCCCTGAAACGGCAGCCCCTCCTTCGCCCATGCGCCCTGAAAAGGCAGCCCCTCCTTCACCCATGCGCCCTGAAAGGGCAGCCCCTCCTAGCCCAGGGCAATCGCCCTGGGTAACGGTAGTCGCACGCCTGTCGCCCTGTAAGGGCAAAAGCTCCCCCCACCCCACAAAAAGAAGCCCTGCTATCCTCTCGGACGGCAGGGCTTCGCTGTTTTTTAATACACTTTAAGATTATAGCCCATCGGAGGGCTATGGCGCTGCAAAGGTACGAAGAAAAAACGGAATATCCATATTTTTCAGAAGAAATATTTTCCTCGCCCTGCGTTTTGTCCCACCCATCCCGAAAACTTTCCCTACCTTTGCACCATAAGATTACCCGAAGGCGAACGCTAGGAGATAGGATGGAAAGAGGAAAATCGTTTTGCGAACAACCTCCGAAGAATCTCCGAAGAATCTCCGAAGAGTCGGAATCGGCTTTCTGAGGTCCACGCTACCTGTTTAGAGCAAACTTCCGAGCCATCTTTGTTAGTGTGAACGCTCTCATAAGGAGCATATTGTTGAACTATAAAATGTAAACATTATGGCAAAGATTCAACCAAGCGATTTGTTCACCGCCATCAGTGGCAAATTGTGTAGCAAGGAGGGCACTTACATTGCTCTCAACAAGCAGACTGGCAAGATGTACTCAGCAGTCCGTCACGTAAACACCTACTCCAACACAGAGGCGCAGCAGGAAGTAAAGAAAGCCTTCGTCTCACGTTCAAAGCTCGGCACGGCATGGTGGAAGGCTAACAAGCCTTCAGAGGCAAACCCGAAAGGTACGGATAGCTACCAGCTCGTGATGAAGGCATACAAGAGCCAGCACAAGATCGGCAACCCGCTTAGTTACCTCCGCTCCCTCATAGCGGATGATTTGAAGGTGAAGCTGGGCGACCTCGACATTACGGGCGAAATCAAAGCTGATGCCCCATCATCAGGCACGGGCAGCAAGCCATCCGGCACTCAGACCCCATCCGGCGGTTCTCAGGGCACTGGCAGCAAGCCATCCGGCTCTCAGACCACTGGCGGCGGCACCAGCCAGGGCGCAGGTGGCGGTGACGGCAAGGATGAAGGCTAACCCTGGGGCAAACATCTAGGAATTTGATGTATCCAAAATAAGAAAAAAAGGCAGAATGCTGTTTTTTCATTTTTTTCATGAAATCTGAATTAAAAAAGGGCGAGGGCACTAGTGATAGTCCCCTCGCCCGCTCTATTTTCGGCCTTA
>OBSA01000258.1_pt1 | contig 12172 bp, 9 predicted proteins | sample 1501291 | NCBI WGS metagenome assembly OBSA01 (sample SAMEA3360679, study PRJEB22359) | human gut metagenome | biome: ENVO:urban biome; feature: ENVO:human-associated habitat; material: ENVO:feces | place: Bangladesh | collected 2011 | reverse complement strand
CGAAGGTAGTACAAACAACCAGACAGAAGCCAGGGCAGAAACTGGGGGGAACACACATCAGCAGGGGCGGCTCGACGACAATGGCACGAGCAGCAAAACCGAAGGTTCCGAAGCCCGTGAAGAACAAACTGTCCCGAAGAAAGTAACACCCGCCAAGAAAAAAGAAGAACCTAAACCTCGTAAACTTCAGCCGAAAGAGGAGAAAACAAAAGAAGAAGAGGAAAGCCCGCTGTTCCATGATGACGGTGGTAACGAGGACGAGGATACACAGAACGAGATTGTTAATTACGATGATGAGATTGAGTCTGGTCTTGAAGAGCTACATACATCCATGGCTGCTCTTTCTGAAATGCTTCGTGGTCATAACAAGGCAGAAGCACAGGTAGTAGAGACAGATAACAACGACAATGGAACCCTCACGCACCACTTCATTAGTCAGGAATCTAAGGACGAAAAGGCTAACAAGAAGTTCAACACATACCGCAATGGTAAACTTAAACGCGATATGCAGAGCTTCGTAAGTAAGTATTACGCCACCATGAACAAGATGTCTTTTGCTAACCTTATTAGCATGTTACCAGACGCAAGAACGTACATTAGCTATCTCGGTGGTGCTCATAAATTTGCTACCAAAGAAGAAGAGTTTCGTGCTAAGATGCATTACACTGCACTCTTCGGTTCCCTTGCATCCTTTGGTATTAACGTACTGCGTAACCGTATGTCTGTAGCTACTGGCGCTAACCGTAATGGTACCGTTGACTTTGATAATCCAGAATCGTTTGCACAGGGTTATGCCGATTTGCTTGATATTATTCCAGGTGCTATCCATACAGCCATTGCCACATATGACGGTGTTCGTAAGAGTATGGAAAGCAGCGCTGAGCAGGGCAAAGCGCAGAACGTTGCCAGCCTCAACACTTGGTTCTACTATGTTCTTGAACACAACTACCAGCAGTACATTAGACACCGTGCCGATAGCGGTCTTATCCTACCAAAGTTTGATTCTAAACAGCTGTATTCTGTAGTTGGTGACTTACTCCCTGGTGCTAATGCAAAGACAAGAGAAGAAAGACGTGCGGCATTGGATGCTATTCAGTGGATGGGGTTGCTCCATACATCAAAAGAACTTCGCGAATATGGTATCAATACACTTGATGACGTACTATCTTGGCTGTTACCAGACAATCGTGCACCGCAGCTTGGCATAAAGACTACTGGTCGTATGGAACTTGTACTTGCTATCAACAATGCAATGGTTCGTGGCCCATACGCAGATAAACTTAGAGAGCTGTTACCAGAGGCTGAAAAGACTGGTGACTACATCGGTGAGTATGGTCGTACATTCATGGAAGCATTTAAGACTGCATTCCTTTCTGTTGTCAATACACCAGAAGGTAGAGCGGCGCTTGATACTTACCAGACCATGCAACATCTTGATAGTGCAGAACAGAAGATTATCCTTGATGCAGTAAGCAAAGTATCTCCAGAGATTAAAGAGAAAGCAAACGAATATGGTAAGACCTTCATTACGAAGATGGCGTTTGAATCCCAGAAGGATATCACTGGTCATACTATTCGATTAAGAGATATTGAGGTTGATGAATACATTAAAGCCACGATGAACAAACTCGAAGATATGATTCGCAACAACGCCTCCTTGACCAAAGAAGGTAAAGCAGTTGCAATCTCTAAAGCCAATATCTTACTTCAGGCTCTTGAGTTGGCAGAAGTCGCCAAGGATAAACACATTAAACCGACGACAGACGCAGAGAAAGAAAAAGCGGAGAAAGAACGTGCCGCAAAACTCAAATATAGACAAGAGCAGAAAGCTAAGAAAGATGTGCTCGAAGGTGATGACGAGAACGACTTTGGCGACCATAGCCGTGATATGACTGGTGGTGGACTCACTGAGCAGCGTAAGACTGCCGCATCAATCAACTACGACTTCGGCAACAATATTAACCTTCAGAACGAAAGAAGTGTTGACTACTTCCAAGCAGCAGTAGCCGCTCGTTATCTGTCTATTATTTCGTTTGAGCTTCAGTTGTGTAACGAATTAAATAATAGTTACGATAAGCAGCTGTTAAGACAGAAGAATCAGGATGGAGCATTCATTTCCTCTACAGAGAAAGCAAACCTTATGATTGCATTCATCACTAAGACCGTACTGGATAACTATGGTGATGTAGCAGAATCTGAATTTGCTCAGCACAAGAAAAACTCTGACGCCGATGAAGTTCGTGCATATGCTCAATCTCTGATTCAGAAGATTAACCGCATCTTCCCGACAGCGAAAACAAAATTAGCAGGGCAGGAGTTCTGGGACGTTAATATGAAAAACTTTAACGCTAGCCTTAATAAGATTTGTCAGGAAGTTCAGAGTAATCCTATAGGTAAGAAACTCTTCGGATTAAGCTATAGTAAGAACATCATCAGTAAGATGCGTGTGGAAGGTCAGGAAGTTAATAAGCTCGTTACTAGACGTACTTCTAAATTCCCATGGCTCAACACTAAGACTACTACCGAGATGATGCCAGCAGAAATCTTTGATAAGAGTAAATTTGTTGCTCAGTTTATTAACGACAATAAGTTTAACTTTGATGAGATTAGCATTAGTGATATGTTACCTATCGTAAGCAGAGACAACAAACGTAAACAGGTAAGCACAGAGATATTCGCCCACAACATGAAAGCGTTAGGTTACGATGAGTATGTAGCAGAAGGGTTGAATCAGTTCACAGATAAATGGATTAACAACCTTTGGGAAAAGTGCAGTGAGAAACTTCTGGAAAGACTCAAGAAAGGTAAAATAACTCAAGAGAAGTATGACACCGCTAAGTATGAGTTCACTAACAGATGGGGCAACGCCATTAACAAAGCTAGACGCAATGTACTGGCTGCGGCTATGGCAGGTACTGGTCGCTCCTATCCGACTGATAGTGATGCCGCACTTAGACTTGGCTTCGCTCTTGACCGTAAGGTTACTAAGGTTGACGCGGTACTGTTCTCTAAAGCACTCGAAGCTAAGATTAAGTCCATCGCTAACAAGATGGCAACGGAGCATAACGTGTATACGGAAAGAGCTGTACAGGAACATAGGTCTACGAGAATCAACCCGTTAATCTATAAGTACATTAACGGGGAAAAGAGAGGCAAGATTGCAGCCGAACTCAAGGATGAACGTGTTGTGTCCTATGATGGTCGTCGATATGTACTCACACCAGAGCAATATAAACAGTTCAAGGAAGACGCTGGTAAACTTGACCAGTTCTGTCAGCCAGAGAACATGGTATCTATTGCTCCACGTGAAGCAACGACCGTTGACGCACTGGCAGACCCGAACGTTATGAACTCTAGGCGTACAGACCCATATGCTATCAAGCAGGGTTCTGATGTCAACAATCCAACATACTCCACCAACACAGGTGAGAATGGTATAACTTACTTGGTTTCTTCTGGTACTGTAGTTGGTGCTATCGATACGCTGGCTGATGACTACTTCAAAAAGGATGCCTCTGGTATCCCTAATAACGTTATCGTAAAAGCACTGATGGTTCTTGATACTGGGCTTCCGAAAGAAGCTATCATGAACAATGGTATCGAGGAATACATCAAGCAGGTAGCCAAAAAGAGGAAGAAGAAACAGGCAATTATCCGTAAACAGATAATGGATAGGATTGAAGCTGCTGTTAGTAAGTTCATGACGCAGGAACAGTTGGAGATTGCGGCGCAGAGCAGAAATGAAGTTCAGAAGAAACTGAAAGACAAAGGCTTAAAGGAAGGCCCGAGTGCTTTACGTGATACCATCAACAAGATTTCGTTAGGCGTTAAAAACCAGAAAGGTAAGTTTGTATACGTACGTAACGCTCCGAAGTTAAACTACGGCGATAAGCAGATTGAAGAGAGTAAGTACACAAACTCTTGGGTATATAACGACCTCAGAAAAGCAATCTTTGGTGCCATCGGTTTGATGGACTTCCAAGAAGATGGATACAAGGTAAAACCTCTGACGATTACAGATAACTCTCCGATTAAGAAGATTAAAGCTGGCGGCATTGATATTCACAACACTGATTCTACGAAGTGGGCAATGAAGGACAAAGTGAATATCACAGAAAATCCTATCGCTAACCTGTTACAGTTCTTAGGTTCTATCGACAAGAAAGACTTAAAAGAAGAGTACGGTAAAGACATCCCGTTTACTATTGACGACCTCATGGAAGACCCACACTACAACTACTTGATGATGGCGCATAACGATAAGTTAATGGGTAGTGATGGTTTAATTACCTCATTACATACGTTCAGCTATAGACTTGCACAGAAAGACACGCTGACGTATAATGATATTGCTAACCTGTGTTCGTTGATAACCATTGCATCGCAGAGACTGAATGGGTTCGACAAGATTCGTGCTTTCGCTGACCAGTTAGACCGTGCGCTCCATGGTGTATATACAGCGCCAGAAGTATTCGAGTCTGTTCAGACTAACAATAGAGTAGCATTTAGAATGCGCTATCATTCTCAGAACTATGTCGGAACACAGCTGCACAAGTTACAGCCACGTAACACAGAAGAACTCGCAAACTTACAGTCTCAGAATCTGGAGATATCACCAGGAACCAAGTTTAAGATTAGCAAAGAGAACAAAGCGTTCTTAGGTACTGAGTTTGCAACACCGCTGAAAGGTGAACCAGACAACGTGTTTGCTCATCAGCTGTTTGTCAATGTTGCAAGTAAGGTACTTGGTGTAATCCCATACATTAGCAATAAGTTATCTGATAACAGTGGGTACACCGACTCCACTGGTAGATTGATGTCTCTTGCCCAGCGCTCTACTGTGTACCACGAACTGATGCACGCATTCACCGACCAAGCGGTAGCAGTGGATGTAGCAGAAGGTAGGTATAAACTGGCAACGAAGTCTGATACCTATAGAGATTACGATAGCTTCGGCGGTCTCCGTGTAAGTGAAGATGTTCCAGATGTCCCTCGTAAAGAACGTGGCGTTGCTGAGAAAGTTCTTCGTGATGCAATTAGCAATGAACTTACTTCTGCTTTTGAAACTTTGAACAAGAGTGATAGTCTGTTAGCAAGACAGATACTGGCAATAACAGACCTCGTAGATGTATTCAAGCTCATCCCGACTACAGCAAAAATTTGGGCACAGTCCAATTTGGTAGGCTATGACGAAACGAAGACAGGTAGAGATAGATACATCCTCAAGCTTGGTGCTAAGTCCCTTGGTCTGTTCTACGATAGCTCCGATAAGGGAGACTACGAAGCATTGGTCATGAATATGATGCTTCCTAGCATTATCTTTGGTGCTAAAGTTATCGACCATAAACTTCCGTTACTCTTTCAGATTAAACAGCTCGTCACAGAAACGTACAGCCATCTGGATACTGTGCCAGAAGAGCTAACTAACGGTGGCAATATTGCAGGAAATGAGACATCTAACTTCATGGCTTCTTGGTTGTACGAATCTACTGGCCTTATCCATGCATTACAGAATAGAGACCCAGCGTTCAAGATTAGAAACAAAGACAAAGCTAGAATGAGAAACGAACTGTTCAATGCGGCACGTGGTTCTATCCAAGAGCTTACTGCTATGGATAATACAACCATTACTCATCACATGATTGAACAGAAGAACCAGCACGCGAATATTAAAAAAGAAAAGAAAACTAAACAAAAAACAAGCGTTGGCACTGGTAAGGGTGCTATCACTACTGTGCGCGATGTGTCTCAGGACGCTGGTTCTCCACAGGGTTGGTTTATGAAATTGCTGTATGCTATCGCGAACAAACGTAACAAAACATTCTCTCAGACATCACCAAGTAAACTTAACCACGCTAAGGATATCAAACTCGCATGGAAACCTGGCATGCGATGGTTAGAAGACCTTGTCAAAAAGCCAGACGCTGACCGTCTCTTTGATGAATCACAAAGAGCTATCGCTTGGCAGCAGGAACTCAACGCGAAGAGTGACGCTTACATTAAACAGTTGAAGCAGCTTCTTACGATTGATGGAGACAAACTTCAGACTAAAGCGCTGAGACAGTATTTTGATACTGAAATCAATGTCAACAGTGATAGAGGTAGAGACCTTGTTGAACTGTTTGACCTTCCGTATGAAGCTGGGAAAGATGAAAGATGTAAGAATCGTTCTGCTTCTGGTAAGAACGCTATGCTTAAAGTATACGCCGATGACGTATTCTTTGTCCTCCATAGTCAGCCAGATAAAGCTACGGCAATGGCTACAATGAATGACAAGATTGACAAAATGAAAGCATACTACAAAGAGAAGGGCAGGAATTTCTACAAGAACCAAGCCTTCTGGTATAGAGAAGATACTGGTACGCTGGTATTCTACGCATGTCCAGATACACGCATGAAGGATGGTAAGTTCAAGAACCTGTTCATCGCACATCCATCGAGCGAAGATGGCATTGGTGCAGAAGGTCAGGCTCACATGAGAGTTAGATTACAGAAGCAGGTATTAAAAGAATGTGAACGCTTCAGACGCAAAGCCATGAAAGACGCTGGCTATGCTCAGCCTATCATTGATAGATTTATCGCAAGCCAAGCATTGTACCGTGCATTATTGATGAACGCCTATTCAAGAGAACAAAAGAGAGCTATGCAGAATGATGATATCATCAATCGTACAAAGACTGGGTTCTTGCACGCATACGCACCAAGATACTACTCCAGATACATTCTTCAGAAAGAAGTATGGAACGAGGTTGACGAAAAGCAGGTTAATCCAAAATCTGTCAAGGCAGGGTTCATCGTTCCAAAAGACGGTAAGTATTATCACGTTATTACCTACAGTATCGGCTCCTTTGAAAGTAAACGTGATAGAGCTAAATACAGAAATGAGCATCCTATTGGAAAGGACGAGCGGTACGTAGAAAAGACGCGCGACGAATGGTTGCAAGAACAAGGCGGTGGTCGTACAGATATTGTTGGTAATGTTGATACATCGATTGGTGCGCTCACAGATGAAGATATTGAGAGAGGGAAAAATCGTGCCACTGATGATATCCCAGATAGACTAGCGCAGTTTATTCGTAAGAAATTCAATGCCAGTGAGAAATGGGAAGGCGAAGATAGTATTGAGAAAATTATTGACGCTCTTCGTAATATGGACGAGCAAGACGAAGAAGAGTTCGGTAAATATAAACCACGTTTGATTCGCACAGCTAAGATGATTCGCGTAAGCAAAAACAAAGTTCAAACATTTAGGCAAGTTAGCGATGCCTTAAAAGCAAGTGGTGCACAGTATTTAGCAGCCAACTATTCACGTGAACGTACATCTGATAATGGACTGTATTCCCATGACGTTATCGGTTCGTTGAAGCATTACTTACACACCGTAAATAGTGTTGAGGCACTGACTCCGTTCTATAGAGATATGACACAAACTATCTACAAGTACACAGGAAGAAACTACGATAGAACTAAGAGAGATTCTTATTACTCGCCATACAATATTATGTGCGAACTTGTAGATAATATGAACGGTAGAGATAAGCCAGTAGACGGATTCATGAGAAGACTCAGTGTCATGGTGGTTGACGCTATCTATGCAGTTCCTGGTATGCGCAATATCCTGAACGCATGTGGTGTATACCTGCCAGACATGTGGCTTCCTGCATTGCTTCACAACAGTATCGCAGTCAACGTCTATCTGAAACTCGGTATGTTCAATGTAAGTACAGCACTCGCACAGTATGCACAGTTAGCTAACGTGTATGCACTCGGGGGAGGAGAGGCGTTTGCTTATGCTATGAAGAAAATGCCAGGCATCTTAGCCAAGGCACATAAGCCGTCGGACATCTTGAAGAACGAGTTTGACGTAAGCGCATACGGTAAGGAGATTCAGCAGGTAATGGCTGACCTGTATCTTACTAAACAAGGTAAAAGTCTGTTCGAGCAAGAAGGGGAGAACGCATTCCAAGAGGCGTTGAAACGGGGAGATAAATCTGCTATTGAATTACAGGCATTCGATGAGATGTACGGAACACTAACAGGTAAAGACAGTGAGATAGCAATCAATGATATGGCTGCTCAGTTAGGTAACGCTGGTAGCGCGTACGAGGGGGATAGTGTTATCGACCTCTTACCAAAGACTGGCAAGAATATTCTTAACTTAGGTATGGGCGGATTTAGAGGTGCAGACCTTTCGTGTAGATTGTTTGCGGCACTGGTAGCACAACATCTCATTGACACCAGCCCTAAGTACAAGAAGTTCCGTGAAAGCAAATCGGAACTGGGCGAAGAAGAATACAATATGCAGCGTATGCTTATAATTAGAGATTTCGTATACCGCACAAACTTCAACTTCAACAGAGCAACAGACCCGCTGCTTTTGGCTAAAGGCGGACAGCTTGCTAAGTGTGTATTCCAGTTTGCATCTTACGGGTTCCAGACTTTTGACTTTATGAGTTGGATGCTCAAGAATAAGAAGAGTACAGAGCTCAAGAGATTCCTTGGTACAATGATGTTGTTCTCTGGTGTTATCTCTGGTATCCCGATGATGACTATGATTTCTGGTATGTCTCAGGCAATCACTGGAACAAACCCAGAGGACTGGATAAAGTCTTTCATCCTTAAAGCGGTAGGTAAAAGAGGCCCAGTACCGCAGGCTATCGGTGAAGCACTGTGCTATGGCATCGCAGCTCCAGTGTTAGGGGTAGATATCAGTAAGAAGGTAGGTCTTTCCGACATCATGAAAGACCCGACGGACTTACGTAACCTTGGTGGCCCGTCGTTGGGTACAGCTATCGACTTCAGTTCCGCGGTCGGTGCAAGCTATGACGCTATCCTGTACGATAAATACACGACAGACCAGTTAATGTTCGCTTGGCTGAAAGCAGTACCAGCGGCATCGAGATGGTTACAGGCGGCTAGAGGACAGTATTATTCTTACAGTAAGTTAATGCCTAAGACAGAGTACCAGTCTATGAGTAACGCAGACAGAGCTAAGAACTTCATGGGCTTTAACCCAATCGAGAATAAACTCGACACAGACATCAATAGATTTATCACCGACGAGAATCAGGAATACTCTAACAAGGCTAAGGATGCCATGATTGCTTACGTCAATAACCCGACGGAAGCTAATCTCAAGAAGCTGCAAGACTATGGCAAGACACCAGAACAGGCACACAAGACAGTAGACAAATATATCAAGCCAAAGATTACAGCTGAACAGGCAGAGAAGATGGTAACTAAATCGAAGAGTGAAGAAGCTGAGATTGTACGTTCTGACGTAAGAGCACTTGGTAATTTGCTGAGTTAAGCAATAAAAATAGGGAGGCGAAAGCCTCCCTTTTTAATTTACTTAACAGTCTCTTTAAGTTTAAGTTTTTCTTTTACTTCCTGAAAACCCTCAACATAAAACTTAACACATCCAAACCAATCCTCCCAAGCATCATACCAGTCTCTTTCTTCTTCTGGACAAAACTCACCAGGAAAGTAAGTGTCACCGCCGAACTTGCGCACCTCTAAATCCAGGGCCTCTTTAGGGATTAGCGTCTTGTCAGCAAATGTAGTGACCCCATCGAACCAACGTCGAGAAAGTTGTTCAACTACTTCTGCATCTGCGATAGTCACAGGTTCACTAGCAATTAAGTAATACAAGTATTCTTTTAGTTTCATACTATGCACCTACCTATCTTTATTCCTTAACAATCTCAGGGAGTCCAAGCCTATCAGCTACTTCTCGAAACCCTTTAACAAAGAACAGTACGTTCGGGAACGAGCCATCAAATACTTCCGAATCCAAATCGTCTTCCTGAAACATTCCTAGATGGTATAGAGAGCCACGGAACGCGCTCACATCAAGGTCAGATACCTCTTTAGGAACTAGCGTTTTGTCAAGAAAATATACCCTATCGCTCCAATACTTGTCGCTCGCTGCATCAATAATCGTTACTGGTTCGTCCTCGACCAAGTAGTGTAGATATTCTTCCAGTTCCATAGAAACTACTCCTTCTTTTCCGTATCATCATCATCGTCATCAGGAGTATAATACCATTCCTCATCAGTGATTGTGATTGCATAGACGAGGATAAACAATACGCCAGCCATCACATAACCCTCCAGAAGCGCAGCCACTGCACCAATGAACGAGGATGCGACTACAACATTACGAGCTACGTTAGCAATGTAACCTTTCCAATCAAACATAATATAACCTCCAGTTTACCAATGAGCTACTGTACAGACTAATGCCAAAAGAGTTATGATAATCAATATCAAACCTTCCATATATGCCTCCTTTTAAGAAACAATAGTATACTGCGAAGGGAGCAACTTAGACCGCTCTTCAAAGTCTGCTGGCGGATTCTTAATCTTAACTCCTTTAAGTTTATGACAGTCCTTGAACATGTAAATACAATACTCGCACGACTTCATGTCTATGATACCCTTAATGGTAGTGAGGTTGGTGCAACCCCAGAACATATAGCTCATATTCTTTACCCTAGAAGTATCGAAACTGGACAGGTCTAGCGTGGTGAGGTTAGAGCATCCATCGAACATATAATTCATGTAAAGCACTTTGGACGTGTCGAAACTTGACAGGTTTAGCTTCGTGAGGCTACAACAACCAAAGAACATAGAATACATGTTAGTTACCTTGGAAGTGTCAAAACTAGACAGGTCTACAGACAAAAGATTGGGGCAATAATTAAACATAGTACGCATCTCAGTTAAACTAGATGTATCTAAGTTAGACAAGTTTACCGAAGTAAGATTAACGCAGCCATTAAACATGTCATCCATGTTGGTAACTTTAGCTGTGTTGAGCTTAGATAAATCTACCGAGGTGATTTCTGAGCGATTGAAAAACATACAGCTCATATTGGTTACATCCTTGTGTACGGTAGCTGTATACATGCTTGCGTTTGAAATTGAACTCATAGTTATTTCTCCTCTCATTGCTTACATCAGAACAAAAGAACTAATAAATATACAGCATATGCTGCTAAAAAGGTTCCTATTGCCATTAAAACTAGAACTAAAAAGCTCATTAAGGAAACGTAAAATCTTTCAATCATTTCTGCTCCTCCTTGTCTTTATGCTCAATCTCAGTATTGAAGTAGTATTTGCGTCCAGAATAGTGAGCAACATATATTCCGTTCGCATCTGTGTGCAGTCTTTTTGTATATGTATAATCTGGGAATACTACGCAAAGTCCATCACAGTCTAAGTATACCAACTTGCACCCGTCTGGAATTGTAGCTGCTTTAAGTAGTTCCCTGAGTTTCGCGTCAAGAAGTTTCATTTCTGTTCCTCCCATCCATCTACGGTAATGAGTAGCTCTGGCGTTGGACGGTCGTAAGCGTACCAATCGTAATAATCGAAGTAATAAACATCGGGGTCTACGGAAACAATAGTTAGCTCCGTCATATCCTGTCCTCTTTCCTTGACGCAATCAATAACGGAATGTATGTCATCGCAGCAGCACGCCACTCTAGTATCAGAGCCGCTTAAATATGACAACTCAATCATAGTCTGCTCGGTGATAAGTGGTAACAGTTCTGCTAGTTTCATTGTACATTACTCCTTCGTCATATGGATTTCAATATAGAGCTGCGGCTCAACATTAAGCGGAGGCTCTGTATCGCAAAATAGATGCTGGTCTACACAATAAACCCTAGCACAGGGGCTAATTGTAGCTACCCTCATATCTTCAATCATTTCTTTCGTGAGTGCCGTCTTTTGGGCGAAGTTCGTAACGGCTTCTTCTTTCGTTCCATACGAAACGAACATAATCTCTTCTCCGTAATCTGTAATGCCAATCTTATATTCATCTGGAATCAATTTAAGTAGCTTTCTAAGTTTCATCTTTAGTCTCCTCGCTTTCTTCTATGTGTTCTCAGTGTCAACCTCTATAACAAGACCGAACTGGTTTCCTGTTCCAATCTTGCGTACTGTCATACGCAATACATTATCATCCACATCATCATGTGTCTGGTTATTGCACAAATAACTATCATACAGATATGTATCTGTTGCAATATCATACACGCATACGTAATCCTCTTCGCTACACACCTTCATTAAATCATTAACTGTCATTCTCGCTCCTGCTCCTTCTTCTCTTCTGCACACACTTCTTTAAGTCTATTCGCGTACCATTCAATCTTTCCTGCGG
>OBSA01000254.1_pt1 | contig 12279 bp, 9 predicted proteins | sample 1501291 | NCBI WGS metagenome assembly OBSA01 (sample SAMEA3360679, study PRJEB22359) | human gut metagenome | biome: ENVO:urban biome; feature: ENVO:human-associated habitat; material: ENVO:feces | place: Bangladesh | collected 2011 | reverse complement strand
CATTTCTAAAATCAATTTAACATAGAAATACAAATGAGGAAGATTTATCTGAAGGAGAATTCATTGGAAAGCTTGGTAAAGGGAAGGTTGCTTCCTCAATTCTTGTTCAAGAAGGTAAAGGAGCATAATACGTCATTGGGTGACTGTGATGCATTTCCGACAAGCACAAAATATCCGTATGATTACTCTATACTAAAGGAAAGATATTCTGAGGTATATGAGAGAATGGAGAAATTGGGCTTTGAAGACCTTGAAGACATTGATGGCATAACAAATGCATTATCATCAATGGTTAAGGAATGCATGAAGATTGAGAAACCTATAAGAAACCAATTAGAGACAATATGTACGAATGCAGTGAACAGATTATTTGCGATACCAAAAGACATGATTGAATTCTCTTGCAAGTTGGTCGGAAAGGTTGACCTAAGAGGAAAGAAAGCAAATGTAGAGCCTAGCGACGACAATGATTCATCATACCAATTCAATGATACAGATGAAATAAGATACATACAAGAAGACATAGAGAAGAGAAGACTAATTGACTCACTAATCATTGGTTCAGCATATGTCCATTCAAATATGACTGACGTTTATGAGGAAGACATAGATTCATTGGACAAGAGACTCATTCCGCTATACGATAAGATAACTGCGATAAACGATTATCTACTCTTTACAAAGAAAGATGATATAACGGACAAGAATCCGCAGCAAGGCGCATATGTAGAGGTACATCTAGGATACAACGGACTCAAGACTCTTATAGAAGCACAAGGAATGATATTCCCATTACTATTGCAAGACACGATAAAGGGACTTTTCGAGCTCTTTTCATCACACGGTCTTCCAAACGATATGGATATAGCCAAATACATCGTCTCTAAGGCTGATTATTTGAGCGCAGAGCCTTGGGATTTAAGATTTGGAGTAATTCTATGGAGAGGGATTTTTAACGCCTTAAAGAGCACGAAAATGGCTCCATACGCATTCACTGAATTGGTAAAGCTCCCTCCAAGGAGATTCATGATTGGAATAAAGGAGATATTGTCAAAGACAAGGAAGGGAGAAATGATAGTATCAAAAATGATTGGGAAATGCGAATATGACAGAGGATACCAAGCATTCAAGGATAGGATAAATACCAAGAACCTTTCAAAGACAGTACTAGCAGACAGCTACTTCACTGTAGCAGACCTAAGCGCACTGTCACTAGACAATGATGATGCTGATGATGACGTTATAGAAGAGGATAATTGATTTTTCTAATATATATTTGATTATATGGTCAAGCTCAAAACATTTTTGATGCTCTGACCATATTTTTTATGCTTAAAGACTTGATTTTCAGACTTTTTACCCTATATTTTATATGAAATTATATTTAAATTAAAGAAATTTATCAATAAAGGAAATTAATGATAGATATGAGAACAATAGCTGAGGAATATGCCAAATCATACTCAGACAAGACTAGAATATATTTTATAGAGAAATACCTATCTACATTCAATGCAGACAAGGGAAAGAGGACTCCGTTCATGCTATTCCCAAGACAGAAGGCATTCTTGCACAGTATAGCAGAACATGGTAGGTCAATTGCTATTAAACATCGACAGGCAGGAATTACTACCGTCTCAAGTGCATGGATTGCAGGACAGATAGCATTGGCTGACCCAGAGAGACCAGAAACGGTATTGTGCATCGGTAACAAACTCGACCTAGCAAATCAACTCGTAACAAAGATTAGGGAATTCCTAATGCAAGTGCCAAGATGGTATTGGAGAGATGAATACTACTCAACAGACCCAAAATCAGACAAGAACAAGAAAGATATATTCGTGAAGAACAGTAAATCAGAACTGCAACTCTTCAACGGATGTTCAGTCTACGCACGATCAAGCGGCGAGAATGCTGCTCGTGGAATTTCAGCCGTCTCAATATTAGTGTTTGATGAGGCGGCATTCATTGAGAACGGTCCTGCTGTATATTCATCAGCTGTTGCAGCCACTTCATCTTATGGTGATAGGGCTAAGATTATCATGGTTTCCACTCCTAACGGTAAGGATGAGCTTTACTACAAAACATACAGACAAGCTTTGTCCCATGAGAACAACTTCAATGCAGTAGAGTTCAAGTGGTATCAAGACTTGAGGTATAATAAATTCCTCAAATGGTACAAGAAGAATGACAAGACAGGAGAAGTTAAATGGATTGTAGAAGATACTTTAGATGATACAGGAGCTGTAAAGTACGATGAAGAACGGTGGAGGAAGTTAGAGAGAGAAGGCTGGTCTCCAACGTCTGTTTGGTATCAGACGATGTGCAAATCATTCAACAATGACTCGATGAAGATTGCACAAGAGTTGGATGTTTCGTTCATGGGTTCTTCGGACAACGTTGTTGCTCCAGAGTTCATAGAACAGCAGAACAAGCTGAACGTAAGGGAGCCTCTTGAGGATTTCAAAGACCCATTAGTTGAAGAGACTTGGTTTTGGAAGAAGCCTATTGAAGGTCACAGATACATATGCGCTTGCCTGCCACAAGGAGAGAAGGTGCTGACAAATAGGGGGCTTGTCAACGTTGAGGATGTCAAGTCAGATGATTTGCTGATTACAAAGGAAGGTGAGTTCACCAAGATAAAGCATAGGAAGTATAGGGAAGTAAAGGATGAGGAAGTTGTTGAGATACTTCCTTATGGTTGCGTTAGACCTACTAGATTTACTTGGAATCATCCGATATGGGTATCACATGACAATACTAGTACAAGTTCAGAATGGAAGCATGATTTCAACTTCTCTGATGCTACAAACGTAAAGCCTAATGATTGGCTTATGTTTCCAAATGTATATGCTTCAAGAGAATTGTCACATGATGAGATGGTTGATATCTGGTCGAAATATGAGACAAAACGAAACAACCAATACAAGGACTGTGATTTTCCATTGGAGAATGAGTTATTCTGGTGGTATTGCGGAATATGGCTTGCAGAAGGCTACATACATACCAAATCAAACGGAGGAAAGAGAATAACAACAACCCATAACATAAATGAAAATATCATACACGAAAAGATTCTAAAGTTTGCAAAAGAGGTTTTAAACCGTAAAGCTTCTATATTACAAACTGACAGAATGGGAAATGGTTGTAAGATTTCATTTAATTCAACTCAAATGGCAATGTTCTTATCTGACAATTTTGGGAAATATTCATATGGAAAATATATTGCAGAATGGATTAAATATCTCCCTAATAACTTGAAGATGAAATTGGTTGAAGGATATATAGATGGTGATGGTTCCTATGTTGGAAAAACAATTACAGCATCAAGCGTATCGATGAATCTACTAGAGGGAATTCAAGATATATTGTTTTCATGTGGAATAGTATCATCAATATCAAATGGAACAAATGGTGGCGAAGTTAATATTTTTGGCAAGGTAAGAAATTCAAGACCTAGTTATCATCTTATGATTACATCTACGCAAGTATTGAAATATATAAGTCTTTTAGGGTTAGATGAGAATATTGAATTATCACGTAAATCATACAAGAAGAATATATACATATCAGAAGACAACAAGTACATATATTTGAAGGTTAGGAAAGTATCAAAGTCAATCGAGAGTGGTAATGTGTATAATTTTGAGACAGAATTAGAATCACATACATTCTGTTCAAGATTTATTGTTAGCCACAATTGCGACCCAAGCAGAGGAACATCAGCAGACCGTACAGCTATTGAGATTATTGACATGGACGGACAAGACGAGAATGGAATGCCTATAATTGAACAAGTAGCAGAATATGTTGGAAAGAAACTTGGTGATGACATTGGAGCAATGGTGGTGCAGTACGCACAGTTGTACAATCAAGCATACGTTGTTGTTGATTGTACAGGTGGACAAGGAGATGCCGCCATATTGACGATGTTGAATCTTGGGTATAAGAACATATACTACGAGGATTCGAACCAGAAAACATATACGGTACAGAACTCAACCAAGAACTATGACGGATATACGGATAAACTTCCAGGTTTCCATTTTCAAGGAAATAGATACCCAGTTCTTGCTGGTTTCGCAGGAATGGTACGAAACAATGAATTCAAAATCCGTTCAGCTAGAGTGATAAATGAACTAGACACTTGGATATTCAAGGAAGGAACAGGTAGGATGGATCATATGAGTGGAGCACACGATGATACTCTTACTTCTTTAGCTATGGGTCTTTTCGTCATGCGTTATTCTTACAATAGAATTGAGAAGACTGTCAACAAGGACAAGGCTATACTTAAAGCCTACATGGTATCCAATGCAATCAACAGTGGAAGACCTAAGCTTCAAGATGGCAAGCCGATATCTCCTAGTGGCAATAGGCTTCCTTTATATGGAAAGATGGGTGGCAATAGGAAGGCAAACGGAATTAACGGTGCTTATCTATGGCTGTTTGGCGGAATTTTAAAATAAAAATATATTTATATAATAATATATAAATTAACAATGAAGAAAATTGTAAGACTTACAGAAGGTGATTTACATAATATTATTAAGAAATCAGTAAATAACATTATACAAGAGCTTGATTGGAGGACATATGCTAACGCAGCTAACAAGTCAGCAGAAAGAAGAAACGACTATAAGGAAAAGTCAAAGGAGAAGAAATGGCATGATTCTATTTTTCCTTCAATGGCTAGGAAACGTCAAGACAAGTTTTTAAATCTTGCAGATAAAGAAAATGATAGGTCAAGGAGATTTGCTTCAGCAGCAAACGATGCGGTTAAAGACCAATTAGGTTATAAGAGCAAGAATGGTTTTGAATATAACCCTGAATTGCATTTGGGTGATGGAGGCAGTGGAAATAGATTGTATCCTAGTTCTTATGCATCAAAGCGTATTGATGGTCAGAGAAGGGATAGTTATGAAAATAATCATTATGTTCATGACATGAATGGCGATTTCGAACAGCAAAGTGATTGGCATCCTGATTATGACAATGCTGTAAAGTGGAATGAATATAGAGATGATGACGCATCAAGAGAAGAGTTAAATAGAGCCAAAAAAGGAATGCCTACGTCATATGAGAAAGGTAGGATGAACAGAGGTAATAGGGAATTAGGTGATTGGTATAACGGAAAGACCAAGTACAAGAACGGAAGATACGAAACAGAGGAATAATATAATGAAAGCAACAAGTAGAGCTGTTTATTTATGATATAATGGCTATATTTGTTGCTTTTTTTTATTTTCTTTATAAAGTAAATGGTTCTATGTTTATGATAGCATTAGGTGGGATATTATTATAATGCTTAACTGTACCAAAAGTTCTTATATATTTTCTAACATCATGTATTTTTCCATCTATTCTAGGTGAAATATTATTTTTTTCTCCACGTTGTGACAAAAAGCTATCAATGCTATTTTGAATGACTTTATCGATAATTTTATTTCTATTCATTTCCAATCATATTATATATGCATATATATATTATTTTTTATTTAAAAAGCAATTTTTTCTGTTAAAAAATCTTTAGATAACAATTTATTGTTTTATAATTTATTTATTATAATAATATATTATTTTTAATAAATGGCAAAGAAGAGAACTGTTTTCCAAGCGTTAGACAGTGCCATAAGCGGAAATTGGGGAAGTGTGGCAGCGCCTACAACCCATACCAATTCATATGACATGACGAGCAAGGGAAGCAATGTAATATACAAGACGACCAACAAGGATGACTATGAGCAGAAGAAATTAGAGTTGCAGCAGAATAGGTTTTTGAAGGAGAGATGGGTAAAGGCTAATGTCAATATGTCCGTCACTGCTTTTGCTGGACTCAATAACGTGAAGCTCATGTATAGGGATGCGGATTTGATGGATGCATTTCCAGAGATTGGTGCTGCGCTTGACATTGTATCAGAGGAATCTGCATTGGCTGATTCATTGGGTTCTATAGTAACAGTACAATCAAAGTCTGAGCGTGTTAAGTCAATATTAGAGGATTTGTTCGTAAATAGGCTTAATCTTCAATTAACTGCACAGATGGTTATTAGGGCGATGTGCAAGTATGGAAACCAATTCATGCTGTTGGACATTGACCATAAGAACGGAGTTAAGGGATGGAAGCAATTACCTGTATTCAATGTAGAGAGAATAGAGAACGGAATTCAGAACCCTTATGGAGCTGGAGCATCAATTGCTGTCAATGGCGTAAATATCGACAATGCAGACTTATCGACACAGTTCATATGGCTTGACGACAACAACTCACAGATTCCTTTCCGTGATTGGCAGATTGCGCATTTTAGGCTGATAACCAACTCGCTTTACTTGCCGTATGGTGTAAGTTATCTCAATGCAGCAAGGCGGCATTGGAGAATGTTGTCATTAATGGAGGATATGATGTTAATATACCGTCTTGAGCGTTCTGTTGAGAGAAGGGTTTATAAGATATTTGTTGGTGCTATTGATGATGCTGATGTTGGTGCATATGTTGAACAGATTGCGAATGAGTTTAAGAGGACTCCGATAATTGACCCAATGACAGGTCAATTGGACTGAAGGAAGAATATATTGCCAGTACATAAGGATACGCCTATACCGTTGTTAGACGGTAGAACAATTACAATAGAGGAATTGTCGAAGGAATTCAGTGAGGGAAAGGAAAATTATGTATATTCAATACAAGATAAAACATTAAAGATAGTTCCAGGAAAAGTAGTGTGGTGCGGAAAGAATTACACTGCTGAAAAACTCATTAGGATAACATTGGATGATGGGTCTCATTTTGATTTGGCAGCAGAGCATGAGCTAATCATGAGGGATGGTACCAAAAAAAGAGCGGACGAAGTATCGGTTGGAGAGTCAGTACTGCCTTTTTATCGTAAGGTTCACAAAGCTAGCCAGAAACTTTTTGATAGGTATGAGAAAGTATTCAATCCGAATAGCGGTAAGTATGAGTTTACCCATAGAATTATTGCTGAGACTGTAGAAAAGGAAAATGACCTATATAATACCGTGCATCATAAAGATTTTAACAAGTATAATAATTCACCATGCAATTTGACGTGGGTTGCTACAGCTAAAAGTTGGGAAGGCAATGGAAGAACAAATAGGGTTCAAAAGATGAATATTCATTTCGATGATTTTATTTGGGACTCATTAAGGGATAATATACTAGGCAAAAAGATTGTTAACCGTAAAACAATGCTTGAGTATATTAATGATAATTTGATTGACCATTTGATAGAAATAAATGACAATAAAAGATTAGAAAACAATCATTTCATATCTAGAGAAGTATTAGAGAATAGAATTAGGGAGCGTGACTTCTGTACTATTACTGAATACATTAAATCTATGCTCAAGAATCGCAAAATAGCTAAAATTGAGACAATAGAAGGCGATGACGTATATTGTATGACTGTTGTTGGACAAAATGGTGAAGAGGATAGACATAATTTTGCAATTCGTTCACTTAAAAGTGATGGTTCTTTGAATGATAGTGGATGCTTTGTTAGCAATTGTGCAGACCAGGATTTGTTCATTCCAGTTAGGGATGAGAATGCTGCAACTCCTATTGACACATTATCTGCTGGTCAGAACATGACAGCTCTTGATGACATTAAGTTCGTTCAGAACAAAGTATTGACTGCATTAAGGATTCCTAAGTCATTCTTGAATTTTGAGGAAACAGCAGGAGATGGAAAGAATCTTGCCTTAATGGATATCCGTTTTACTCGTACAGTTAATAGGATTCAGCAAGCGTTCTTGATGGAATTAACAAAGGTTGCTTCGATTCATTTGTTCTTATTGGGATTTGATGATGAGCTGAATAACTTTACGTTATCGATGAAGAATCCTTCGACACAAGCTGAGCAGTTGGAGATTGAGACAACACAGAAGAAGATTGATGCTGTGAGGGATGCTGTTAGCGACCCAGGAAACGGTCTTCCAGTTATGTCAACAACACGTGCATTGAGGCAAATCATGAAGTGGTCAGATAAGGACATAAAGGAGAACTTTGAAGAGATTCGTCTTGAGAAGGGCATTGCTGCTGAATTGGAGAAGACGACACAGATTATTAAGAAGACAGGAATCTTTGATACTGTTGATAGGATATATGGAGAACCAGGAGCTGAATACATGGATGACCAGCAAGGAGGCATGGGAGATGCCCAAGGTGGTGACATGGGCGGAGGCGGAGGAATGGCTCCGCCACCAGATATGGGAGGCGGTGATATGGAAGGCGACCTCGGAGGAGATTTGGAAGGTCTTGGAGCACCAGGAGCTGATGACCAAGGTGATATTTCAGGTCAAGAAGGAACAGTACCAACCCAAGATATGCCAACTGAATCTTTATCAAGAGCAAAGAAACCTCTTCTGACCGAAGGAAGAAAATCTCTTGATTCCATGTTTGATGAATATCTCTCAAAGATAACAGAGTCCAAGAAAGGCTTAACTAATGATACAGAGACAAAGAGAGTTGACATATATGACAGTAATTCATTGTTGATGAATGAGGAATTCGACAAGATGATTTCATCGTTGGGCAAATTCGTAAAGAACGACAATGAATAGGTTTATGAAATGGCATGGATTATAATATTATTTATCCATGTCATTTTTGTTATATTTATATAATAAAAAAGAATCCCTTAAGAAAATTAATGAAAAGAAACATAGATGAGATGTATGGTGGGTTTGGAGACGGAGTATATGGAAGCCCAGATGAGATTGTTGTCAACGGAAGGACTGTAGGTTGGAAAGACAACTGTATTGCATTTGCTTGGTTTCCTACACGCATCGATAACAACAAGAGGATTCACGACTTCAAGTTTATCAAGGGAAGTAATGTCATACATACGAAATTGGCAGAAAAGGCATGTGACATGATGCTTGGAAATGCGAAGAGGCATATAAGCGAGAAGAATGTTTCAAGGATTATAGATGGAATAACTCTATACAGTTCTCTTAGAGGCAGACTCTGGGTTTCATACAATGTAATTGCGTTTTACGATGATGTATCATCAAGTGCTGTTTCTGATTTGGCTAATAAATTAGGAATAAGTGATTTGTCAAAATATACCTTAATCGTAGGTGAGGATAGGGACGTTTATAATATGGAGGAATATATAGAACATGACATGGACGGTTTTGACGTTGCCTCGAATGAAGGTAGGATAATGAGCATGATTACGCAAAAGGACTTGGAGAAGATAGAGTATTACAATACTAGTTCATCGAAGCAAGAGGAACTCTCAAAGAAACTAGGTAAGATGACGATTGCGCAATACAATTCAATCATTCATCCTTATGAATCAAAGGAATCAGTTGGTGTAATGGATGAATCATATGAAGGAAGCGGTGATGTGATATATGACAATGACAGCGGAAGAAGCTTCAATTGGAAAAGTGATGACGCAATCCCTTTCATATTCCTACCTACTGATTTGGATGGACACTATAAACTATTTATCGGTGAAGGTGGATGTACCCATATCAGCATAGCTACTGAAGCTGCTGACAAGATAATCGGAAAGGCAAAAGATATGGTGTCATATGATTATAGGCAGTTCATAATCAACCAAGTATATTCCAAAGGATATGGAAAGGGAAGATATTGGAGCAATGTGAATGTAATTTCGTTTTGGATACCGCCAACGAATGACATATTAAAGACAGTTGCAAGAAGGCTTAAGTTGGATTACGATACTTGTGAGATTGTGTATGATTCTGACGGAATGACAGAATCAGTTACGTTGAGAGAATACATGAATGATAGCTCAATAGAGAAGGATAGCGAAGAGGATTCAATCAATCCTATAGCAATCGACAATAAGATAGGTTCCATTATAAGGCAATTAAATGACGTAGGAGACGACGAATCTAACGGTAGGTATAAAGACCTAGGTAACATGACTATAGCCCAATATAGGTCAATTATATACCCTTACGAGGGAAAAAAATCAAATAAGGTAATGAAAGAGAGTATAAAATCAAAATACGCAGAGGAAATATCAAACTACACCTCGCTAATGAATGAGGCGCTGAAAAGGGATGACTTCAAGGCATATGATACAGTAAAGTCTATGCTTGATGAGGTTGTGTGTGACATGAAGGAAAACAAGTCATTGAGAAATGAGCTCAACACTTGCAATTTCGGAATACTGAACCATATATTCGAGCAAGAACTTCCAAGACTCATTAAAACGAACAAGAAGGCAGTAAGGGACGTATTAAAGCTGATTAAGGAAGACAAGACACTTTCGAGTGAGTTCAAGTATTACAATACAATCAAGAACATAAATGAGACCATATCATCTTTGGATGATAGGAACGTGAACGTAGAGTCGCTTGTAAAGGAGTATGCCGATTCAATGAGAAAGTCAATGAATGTTAATGAATCTCTTAAGTCACACAAGAAATTCAGAAAGACACTCATTGAGAACAACGTAATACCGAGTGAACACATAAACGATGAAATGAAAACGTTCTACAAGGCATCAACAAGGTTGCTGGAGAATGCGCAGTCAATAAAGAATGCAGCATCGTACAATGACGATTTGGATACTGTGGTAGGATATGCTAGAAGACACAAGAAGGATGCAGTTTCAAAGGCTAACCCTATAGACGAGATTAGCAATTACGAGTCATCATTAAAGGACAAGCTGACAGAATCAGAGATGTCTTTTGTCAAAAGCATAACTGACTTCAAGACACCTATCGCAGAGCAGAGAAAGGAAAGGTTATTCAACAAGTTCAAGAATGAGTGCATTTCAAAGATTGACGAGATGCTTTCAAAGGAACCTAAGAATGAAGAACTTTCATCAGTGAGAAAACAGATTGAGGAACAGAAATTCAATAAGAACTCAATCGTCAAGGATATAGCAAAGCTACTTGAGATTAGGGATATCTTGATGGATGATTAACGAGAACAATGAATACGGAAAACTGTAAGAAGATAAGGTCATGCATTACAACGATGCATGACCTTATTGATGGAATGATGGATGACAATTATTCAAAGAACAACATCAACATCGTAATGGCTAACAAGATAATTGAGGAATTATCAAAATTAGAGAAAAAAATATGCAAGTAAAACTTGTTTTTTAATACTTTTTTTCTATATTTTATATAGAAAAAAAAACAATTTAATGGGAAGGGAAAAAAGATATTACAGATATTACTTTGGTAATTCATTTGTCATTGAAGCTAATGCCTTCAAGTCAAACACTAGCGGTGTATATCATCTTAGTGGGAAATGTTGGGTTCTGTCAGAATCGGACTTCTCTTGTGACAAGCTGTTTGTAAAGATAGAGGATTATTTCAAGTCAAGGGCTAAGGAGATAATAAAGAGCCATGATGAATTCTCAAGGAACATGATAGTAATATCAGAGGTTCCGAAGCAGAAGATGAAGCCGAATGAGAGAAGATTCATGGAATTTGATATTTATTTTAAGGAAAAGAATCCCTCAATGCACATACGTTCTGCAATGGGTCTTATAATTGATGACATATTGGATATGGCATCATCAATCGTAGGTGAGATGGAGAAGCATGGACTGAGGGTTAATAAGAGTAAAAAAGACTTATGGAGCGTAAGTAATGGGAAAAGTAATAAGATTGACTGAACAAGATTTGTCAAACATGATAAAGAAATCATTGGCAAACATTATGAACGAGGACGTTCTAGGTAACGATTGGCAAGAAAGGGAAGATGATGACGTTCTAAACAATTATGAACCGTTTGAAGACCAAGATGGCGATGATTTAGATTCACATGATTGGGGAGTTAGCGGTGATGGTGATATCGACCCAACGGAATATGATTCTGATGACTATGACCAAGATGAATATGATTCGGAAGAATATGATAATGACGATGATTTTGATTCAGAAGACTATGATTCGGAAGAATATGATGACGAACCGATTGAATATGACAAATAATTTTCATATCTACTATTAGTTTAAAACAATAAAGCGAGATTCACTTTCAATATGAAGTGGTCTCGCTTTTTTATTGATTAAAAATCGATTTTCAAGTAGTTGAGGATTTTCTTTAAATAACTTTCGTTATTCTTTACTGTTGAGTTCACATCATCTATCTTGCTGTTTGTTACAGTTGAAGAAGAATTTATCTTATTTGTTATCTCTCCCTTGTTCTTTGAAATGCCTGATTTGATTTCAGCAGTTGATGATGAAATATTATTATTGATTTCATCTTTTGTATTATTGGTGTTCTCTTTTATACTTGTTTCTGCATCATCAATC
>OBSA01000253.1_pt1 | contig 12327 bp, 8 predicted proteins | sample 1501291 | NCBI WGS metagenome assembly OBSA01 (sample SAMEA3360679, study PRJEB22359) | human gut metagenome | biome: ENVO:urban biome; feature: ENVO:human-associated habitat; material: ENVO:feces | place: Bangladesh | collected 2011 | reverse complement strand
CCTTGTCGTAAGACAGAAATTTACCGCTAATGTGGTCGTAGGACTCTTTGGTAATGAAAGTCCTGATTCAAACAGATTTACACTTGTAACTCCAAAGCCTGAAAATGGTGTACGATTACAATCTACACTTGGTAATCAGAACCCCACGGGCTTGCCCGTGGGGGCAGTCAGATTGAGTTGTTTTTTGCCATTGAGTAATCCGAGGCTGATTACACCGTCTGTCCGGACTATGGAAACCGCAGTTCCGATTTAAAGGAAAACAACATTCCGGTGTCAAAGTATGTACGACTCCCAGATCTGCTGATTGATCTGGAAATGTCCAGGAATGAAGGTACATACAAAAAGGTCATGGCTAAGTATGCCAATCCACTTCTTCTTATCATTGATGAATGGCTTCTCTTGAAACCAAACGATAATGAGCAGAATGATATCTTCGAACTGCTTCACAGAAGACGTAAAAAATCTTCTACAATCTTTTGCTCACAGTATCAGAAAGAAGGATGGTATGACAAGCTTGGTGGAGCATCTAGTCCTTTGACTGATGCAATCCTAGATCGAATTGTGCATGATGTATATATGATTAACATCCAAAGCATTGACCCATCAAGAGATGTATCAATGCGTGAGGTATATGGCTTGGATAAAAGCTTACGCGAGTAAACTAGCATTAGGTGGTTTCCAATGTTCCGGACTATCGGTTCCCGATTTTCCGGAACTGCGGTTTCACCGCACAAGAATATTCAGTTATCAAGTCTAAAGGGCTTTTTACCATTATTTACTAGTTTTAAGTCCGTTTACGTAGCAGATAAAAACCAATGCAAAATACCAACAAGGACGGCATCAAAGCCCCTATGATTGGATGAATGCCATAAACTACGGTAAACGGCGCTAAGATTTCATTGACTGCATAAAATATGAAGCCGGTGACAATCCCAACCACGATTCTAGCCCCCATAGATGCACTTCTAAGTGGCCCAAAAATAGTACTAGCTGCTAGTAGTACAATTACTACTAACATAAATGGCTGAATAATCTTTCGATAAAGTTCAAGCTGATATCGTTCTACCTTTTGCCCATTAGATTGCATATATGAAATGTAACCCATAAGTCCTCTAATCGACAAATCGGTAGCTGCAACCCCAACAACGGCCACTTTATCAGGCGTTAATCTTAAGCGCCAAGTTTTTTGAGGTAAAAATGAATGCTTAATTCCATTAGCCGCGAATTCATCTATGGATACATTTTTCATGACCCAAACCCCATCTTGCCAACTACCTGTCTGTGCGCGTTCTACTAACTTAAGTTGCTTTTTTGGAGTGTCGGTAAAAGTGTAACGAATTATAGAATTCAAAGTTCCATCCGTCATCACGAAATTAATAAGGATAAATGAGCTATCTTCTTTAAACCAAACACCGCGAGATGTAATAGCAATTTGACCGTTAGAACGAGCTTCAGAATAAAATGTTTCAGCTCGACTCTCAGATTTTGGCATGACAAATTCAGAGACTAAAAGCACAGCGATAATGAGTGGCACCAACCCTTTAACGGCGCTAAAGACAATGCTTAATCTTGATTTACCAAGAGCTTGCATCACAATTAGTTCTGAACTAGATGCAAGGTTACCAAGAGCCAACACTACCCCAAGCAAAACCCCTAGAGGGAAAAAAGTAACTAGTTGCCCTGGCATGGTGTAAAAAACGTAAAACGCAGCATCTAGATAACCATAACTATCTTTACCTATATTACGCATTTGGTCTACGTATTTAATGAGCGAGCTTAAAGCGACCAAACCGATGGTACAACAAATCACCATCAAAATAACATTGCGAGCAATGTAACGATCAATAATCTTAAACATAAGCTAAACCTTCTGCTCTTTACGTTTTTGATTGCGTTTAGCCCGCAAACGATTAAAAAATTCTGTATCCGTTAAATTCAGAGGAATGGCAAATAATAAGGCGTATAAGCATGGCACCACAAAAACCCCAGGAAACAGTGGAAAGACCCCACGACTACAAGCAGATTTAAGTCCAAAAGCAATTAGGAAATAACTTATATAAATCGCCACAGCCGGGACAAACTTAGCAAAGCGCCCTTGACGTGGATTTACCATAGATAATGGCACTACTAACATAACCAATACTATGACGCTAAATGGTTGTAAGAAACGCCATTCAATTTCAGTTAAACTTGGTACATCACCATTACTGGCCAGCTGTTTAAGAGACAAAGAAGAAATTTTAGTCTGCGATTCTCTTTCACGGCTACCAGGAATGAACGCCTTAAAATTCTTATAAGATGAAATTTGGTACTCACCCTTTTCATCTGGTCCTGTATAGAGAAAACCATTTTTAAGGTTTACCCATAACAAGTTTTCGTTATCGTTTTCGATCCAACCTTCATTAGATACATTAACTGTTGGAGGCTGTTGTTTTTGCGGGTTACCTTGAGTCAACACATAGATCTGCTTCATAGTTTCCGCATCTTTTTGTGGTTTTAAATCCCCTTTAGTTGAATTTTTCACAACCGTTTGTTCATTTGATTTTTGGAGATCTTGAGCAGATGTAGCAGTTTTGGCTGGCTCTTTCGCCACATCTTCCACGTAAATGATCATGTCTCTAAATTCAAGAAAACGACCGGTATCAATGGCAAAAAATGTCGGGTCTGTTTTGGACTTGCTAATAAGCTCAAATTGCTTCGCTTCACACCAAGGAGCTAACCACAATGAACAAATAGCTGAAAGAGCAGCAGTCACCAAGGAAATACTAAAACAAATTTTTAATAGCTTTCCCTGGGAATAACCCACTGAGCGCATTACTACCATTTCACTTTGCGAGCACAAGCTACCAACCGCAAAAAGAATGGCTAAAAACACCGATAATGGCAACATAAATCCTGCCATTGAAGGTATAGATAGACTTAATAATTGAGATACTAACTCTGTGGGAATGCGTCCACTAGCAGCTCTTGAAACGAATTTAATAAAAGTTTGGCTCATAAAAATGAGCATCAAGACCGCAAAAATAGCAAATTGCGTCCAAATCACATTCTTGAAAATGTATTTTGATATTATGTGCACGAATACAAACCAGCTCAAAATCCCGAAAAACGTTTGTGCTTAATGCTTAGCAAAGCATCAGCAAATTGTGTTAATTGTACCATGACTGCGCCAATTTTGGGGACGTAAAGCGCAATTAAACTGCGGAGCAAGGTCTATTTTTATGCATTTAAACAAGCATGAATTAGGCTTGTAGTTTTGTGTGATCTAATTTAGTTTTCCGAAATGATTTATCTCGAGGCCTAAATTAATTTTAACCATTTATACTCGTCTAAAATGCTTTAAATCCTTTTGTTTCCTCAGAACCAGTTAAAAAGCCACCTCCTGTCGGCCGTTCATTTTTCGACATTTAGCCTGCTTGTAAACTTACATTTCGTAACTAGGTTGCCACTTTATCCCCCTAAAGCTTTAGACCTTAATGCCCAAAAGCTCACTCTCTGCTACAATGTTAGATGGCAATTTTAATATTTAGGAGTACGTATGCCTAACTTTCAATCATACCCTCATACAAGTCTCGAAGAAGCTTGCAAACTTGTTCCTAGTGTCAATGTTACCGACACCGTAAACTTTTCTTTAAACCGCTTAAAAAAGTTTGTCCTTCCACTTTTTTGTAGCCAAGAAGATCCAAGCCGAGTTTTACGTCACTCTGCCCTTCCATATAGCGATAGCGCTCTTACCTTTGAAGACGCAGACCAAGATGCTCCTTTTGCCGTTAGAAATTGTAAAGAAGCCTCCGATCCACGTCTTGAACTCGTAAACCTCGATGAACTAGGTCAAGATGGTCTTTACGAACAAGACATGGCCATCATAGCTCGCAATATGCTTAAACTTGTTCAAACTAAAGAACCGCTTAACATCTTGCTTACAGCTAATACGCTTAAAAACCTAGATACCAAAGTAAGTACTTTCCTTCTTAGCCTTTTGACCGCTCAAGAATTTACAGACTCTAGATTCAAATCCAAAAACAATGCAAATTCCCCTCGTAAGTCTATAAACATTATTTGCGCCCCTGATGTAGAAGAACAAACTGTTGCCATTGTAAACGCCACCGTGGAGCAGATTAAAAACACATTTACCGGGATTCTTTATGCGCGCCTATTAGGTAATTTGCCGGCCAATATTGGGACCCCGCAATACTTCGCTGAAGAAGCACAGACTTTAGCAGCCCAACTCCCAATGCTTAAAGTTTCTGTTCACGATGAAGGCTTTTTAAAAGCAGAGCAGATGAATGCTTTGCTTGCCGTCGCTTCAGGCTCTACCCAAAAGCCATACATGACTGTATTTGAATACACTCCAACTGCAACAACTAACGAACAACCTATCACCATAATCGGCAAAGGTTTAACTTTTGATTCAGGTGGGCTCAGTTTAAAACCAGGGGCCCAAATGGATGAAATGATGTTTGATAAATGTGGCGCCGTTTCAGTCTTTGGTTTGATGTATGCAGCAGTAACGAACAAACTACCCCTTAAAATCATTGGTTTAGCCTCATTTACGGAAAACATGCCAGATGGTAACTCATATCACCCTGGTGATATTATTACCACTAGAAGTGGCCGCACCGTTGAAGTTTTAAATACGGACGCCGAAGGACGTTTGGTTTTAGCTGACACTATCTCTTACGCCGTTAGCACCTTTAACCCTCGTTTGGTGATCGATATCGCCACCTTAACTGGGGCGTGCATGGTAGCTCTAGGTCATGACACTACCGGGTTCTTTACTAATGGAGCGGCCGAACGATTAGAACTACCACATCTTTTGCGAACTGCTTCTGAGCTCACAGGGGATACTGCATGGCACTTACCTCAAGGTAAACTTTTTGGCCAGATGATCGAAGCGCGTTTTGGGGATTTAGCTAATACTGGTGGGCGTTATGCCGGAGCTGTAACTGCGGGCGAATTTTTAAAGTGCTTCGCAGAGAAAAAACCATGGGTGCATCTAGACGTAGCCGGTACCGCTTGGGTAAGTGGCACCAAGAAAACAGCTACTGGTCGCCCTGTCGCTTTAGTTACTAAGTTATTGGAACTATTAGCCCACAAGTAATTCATCAATAAAACTAAAGGGGATTAAATTTAATCCCCTTTTTAGTCTACGTTAGTCTACATCTTTGTAAACTTTAACTTTAGTCGAACTTATCTTGCATTAGAAAGCAAAGTAAACCAACTTACAAGTTGCAACATATTGACATATGAAGTCTTTATGGATGGCACTTGCCTTAAAGCTAATATGCGATTCAAAGCTTGGCTTAACGACACTGGACTAATTTTCGCTAGCGCTTCAAGAACATCAGTTCGATGCTTTAAAAGGCACAAATGCGTAGCCGGCACACCTGACTGATAAGCCAAACCTTCTTTAATTAGGCTGTATAAGATACCGTAAACTTGTTCTGGCTCTGTTAGCTTTTTATCAAAAAAAGTCGCCACAGTAGTCGGGCTATTTTTACCCACAATAGCATCACAGGCTTGTTGTACCCCTTCTCTTATAAGCTCGTGTTCCTTTTTTTGTACACAGGCTAAAACCTTAAGGGGCGACCAGCCTAAAACCGCCAGCTCAAGGTCATAATTTTCATTAGTCTTTAGCTCTTGGCATAAAAAATCGTTAAGCATTTTTGGATTGGGCTGAGGAATCGTGACACGCATACAGCGACTTATAATAGTCGGCAATAACGCTTGTAAACTCCCTGTAGTCAAAATGATCAAGGATCCTAAAGGAGGTTCTTCTAACGTTTTTAAAAGGGCGTTAGCCGCCGGCACGGTCATGCGTTCCGCCCCTTCAATATAAAGCACTTTGCCATGATTATTAGCCGCTGTATCATCTAACGCTCTAATGCCCAACCGAACGTCTTCGATCCCAATAGACGATTTGTCATCACTCCCGACGATGTAATAATCAGGATGAGTAGAGGCTGACATGTATACACAGCTCCGACAGGTACAGTCTTCACTTCCCTGCTCTAAGCATAAATATCGTCGTGCTAGTTCAAATGCCAGTTGTCCGCCCCCAAGACCTCTAGCCACTGTCAACAATACAGCATGCGGTACTCGACCTGAAGCCAACATTTTTTTGAAGATATCCACTCCGGGCATGAGCCAGTTATACACATCTTTCTCCTTTCATTTCCAAGTAACCGTCTAACTAATGCTAACTTGCAATCAAGCAACCACAACTAAGCCTTTAGAAAGAGTTAAAGCAAAAAGCTTAACATAACTATGATTCTTATTTTGGCGCACCAAGCTTATGTTTTAGCGTATTTTGAATTGAAGCCGTCACTTCTGCAAGAGGCTTGGTAGCATCAACAACCACTAAATGGGCTGGATCTTTTTGGGCCTCAGCCAAAAAACAAGCTCTAATCCGCTTAAAAAATGACATATCTTCAAGTTCAAAACGATCTAACGCTCCTCGACCACGCGCCCGTTCTAAACCTATTTCAGGTGGCAGATCCAAAATCAAAGTTAAATCAGGCTTAAAATCCCCTAAAACCGTAGTTCTAATGGTGTTAATTAGATTTAAATCCATGCCACGACCAGCCCCTTGATAAGCGACTGTTGATAAGTCATGCCGATCACCTATTACCCACTTTCCCGCAGCTAACGCTGGTTTTATAACCGTATTCACTAGCTGTACTCTAGAGGCGTACATGAGAAGTAATTCAGCTTCACTACACATAGAATCGTCAGTCCGAGGCTTTTTTAAAATTTCACGGATCTCTTCCGCAATTGGAGTCCCACCCGGTTCGCGGGTATGGATAATATCAGTGGATTGCACCCCCAATTCAGAGCCTAAAAAATCGGCAATGGTTTTAGCGGCTGTACTTTTGCCCCCACCTTCACAACCTTCTAATACAATAAATTTTCCACAATTTACTTTATCCATTTAAATCCCATATTCCTCTTGATTTCGCTTATGTATATTTGAACTATAAACTTAAAAACATTTAACCCCTAAAACTATTTAGCTAGCTTGCTTTTTGTTTTGCTTTCTGTTTTGCTTTCTGCTTTGTTTTTAGTGTGATGTTGGGCAACTTGCGCTTCCTTTGGTTGTGCTTTGGCAGTTCCTTGGGAGGTTTGGTCACCTAATACTTGATCGCTAAGCTCCTTTGACTTTTGAGGAGCTTGCAAGGACTTTTTATAATCTGCAACTCGACGTCTATAATCTACCACCGCTTTTTCATGTTCCCGCCCTGTTTTGGAAAACACATGACCTTCTCGGCTGTCAGGTCCTAAAGCCACAAAAAATAAATAATCGGTTTTAGCCGGATGTAAAGCCGCTTTGATCGAGGCTCGGCTCGGTATGGCAATAGGTGTTGGAGGCAAACCATCGATTACGTATGTGTTATAAGGGTTGTTATCTGTTAAGAAGCTTTTTAACACGCGGCCTTTGTACCTGTCACCAACCCCATAAATTACCGTAGGATCAGTTTGGAGTTTCATACCTTTACGTAAACGATTGATAAAAACTGAGGCGACTAAAGGTCGTTCTTTGGCCACGGCTGATTCTTTTTCAATAATAGATGCCATGATTAAAGCTTCATAAGCATCGGCATATGGCAAGTTAGGATCTCTTTTGGCAAACTCTTTAGCTAAGAAATCTTTTTGGGCTTGATGTGATCTTTTTAAAACTTCCAAATCAGTTGTCCCATCCTCGAAAGAATAGGTATCTGGCATAAGGAGCCCTTCGGGATTTTCTCTTTCAATTTCTAAAAGCTCCGCAATTTCAGCTAACGAGATATCGGCTTTTAGTTCGTGTTCTAATCTTGAATCTTTTTGCACTAGCTTTAAAAAGTCACTAAAACGTCCCCCTTCTATTAACGAGATCGAATAGCTTCTAACTTTGCCACTAGTCAAAATGGCAAGGACTTCACTAAAATTTGCCTGCGCTGGAATGTTATAAGTACCTACTCGCACCTTAGTTAGTTCTGGGTGCAATTTAAGCCATAAACGAAAAACGTAACTATTTGGTTCCTGAGCAAAAAGGTCCGCATAAATGGTGCGAAGGCTGGTGCCTTTTTTTAACACATAAACTGTTTTGTCTTGAGTTTTGGCATTATTTATTTGTTGATACTCTTGATGCACATAAAAGCCACCTAGACCGCCAATTATCAGGCCTAAGACCACTAAAAGCACCATCAGCTTTAATACAAATTTCATATCCCTTACCGCTATGACCTATTATCAACAAACTAGCTAAAAACTTTGGGCCTCAAAGTTAAAGTTCTTGGTTGATCTAACACTCTGCGTTAGCGTTCTAAGCCCAAGAAATCCTAGTCGTGACTTTGTTTTTAAATTTAAGGCCTTGAGGTTTAATTTTGACAATGGTTTATGCGTATGCCACGATGTCTTAAATTAAATCTTTTGGTCCATATTCACCCTAAATTTCATAACCAACTTCATAACAGTTTACATGAAAGAACCAAAGCAGGTAAGAAAAATTCTTTAGGCCGACATAAGAGCTAGAGGCTTCTCGAGATTACTTCAGGCTGAACTTTGATTTAATTCACCCCCTTATATTTATAAAACCCCTTCTTCTTACTAATTTTAAGCATGAAGTTTCAGCGTCTTTAGAGTAAAATACAAGCAGTTTATTGTCAGTTGGCTTAAGCACTGGTCAAAACCCTTTAAAGATCATAGCACAACCTCCAGCTGACTTATTCCTGAACTCAGCCGCACGGCTTCCGAACCGGAAGTTGTCGGCTCTTTTTTAATCTCTATATCCCCGGACAGAACCTAAGTCCGTGGCGATTTGTTTGCTTGAAAAGAAGAAAACGATGGAAAAAACCTACAACCCAGGCAGTATCGAACAGACTGTCTACCAGACTTGGGAACAAAGCGGCTACTTTAAGCCTAATATGGATCCAGCCAAAAAGGCATATTGTATTTGCCTCCCTCCGCCTAATGTAACCGGTTCCTTGCACATGGGGCATGCCTTCCAGCAGACTATCATGGATATCCTTATCCGTTACCACCGTATGCTTGGTGAAAATACTTTATGGCAAGCTGGTACCGACCACGCCGGTATCGCTACCCAAATGGTAGTAGAACGCAAAATCGCAGCCGAAGAAGGTAAAACTCGTCACGACTATGGCCGTGATGCTTTTATCGACAAGATTTGGCAATGGAAGGAACAGTCTGGTGGTACCATCACCAAGCAGATGCGTCGTCTCGGTGCTTCTGTAGATTGGGATCGTGAAAGATTTACCATGGATGAAGGCCTCTCTGCTGCAGTTCAGGAAGTATTTATCAGACTTTACCGTGAAAATCTTATTTACCGTGGCAAGCGTCTCGTAAACTGGGATCCAAAACTACGCACTGCAATTTCTGACCTTGAAGTAGAAAACAAAGAAGTAAAGGGCCATATGTGGCACATTCGCTATCACTTAGCTGATGGCAAAAAGACCGCAGAAGGTCTTGATTACCTCGTAGTTGCAACTACTCGCCCAGAAACCTTATTAGGGGATACAGCAGTTGCTGTAAATAGCGAAGACCCTAGATACCGTGACCTCATTGGTTCTAAGCTCATTCTTCCACTTGTAAACCGTGAAATCCCAATTGTTGGCGACGAACACGCTGACATGACCAAAGGCACTGGTTGCGTAAAGATCACTCCTGCTCATGACTTCAACGATAACGAAGTTGGTAAGAGACACTCTTTACCAATGATAAACGTGCTCACTGAAGATGCTTGCATCCGTGATTGCGCTCAGGTATTCAACACCAATGGCGAACCTAGTGACGCCTATGATGGCTTCATCCCTGAAAAATATCGGGGGCTTGATCGTTACAAAGCTCGTGACGCCATGGTAGCGGATCTTGAAGCTGCAGGCCTCTTAGCGAAGATTGAAGATCATACTTTAATGCAGCCATACGGCGACCGTGGTGGGGTACCTATTGAACCTATGCTCACTGACCAATGGTATGTTAGAGCTTCAGTTTTGGCTAAACCTGCTATCGAAGCCGTTGAAAAGGGTGATATTCAATTCGTACCAAAACAGTACGAAAACATGTACTTCTCATGGATGCGCAACATTCAAGACTGGTGTATCAGCCGTCAGCTTTGGTGGGGTCATCGCATCCCTGCTTGGTACGATAGCACTGGCAAGGTATACGTTGCCCACACCGAAGAAGAAGTACGTCGCGAACATAACCTTGGGGCTGACGTAGTTCTAACTCGTGATAACGACGTGCTCGACACTTGGTTCTCATCTGGCCTTTGGACCTTCTCTACTTTAGGTTGGCCTGAAAACACCCCTGAACTTAAGATGTTCCACCCAACCGATGTACTCGTTACCGGTTTCGATATCATCTTCTTCTGGGTAGCTCGTATGATCATGATGACCATGCACTTCATCAAAGATGAAAATGGCCACCCACAAGTTCCATTCCGTACTGTTTACGTAACTGGCCTTATTCGTGATGAAGAAGGACAGAAGATGAGTAAGTCTAAGGGGAATGTCCTTGACCCTCTCGATATGATCGACGGGATCGACCTTCCTGGTCTTTTGAAGAAACGTACTGGCAACATGATGCAGCCTCAGCTGGCCCAAAAGATTGCTAAACGTACTGAAAAGCAATTCCCTGAAGGGATTGAAGCTCACGGTACCGACGCTCTTCGTTTTACCTTGACTGCACTTGCTTCTACAGGCCGTGACATCAACTGGGATATGAAGCGTCTTGAAGGTTACCGTAACTTCTGTAACAAGCTTTGGAATGCAAGCCGCTATGCTCTTATGAACGTAGAAGGCAAGACCATTACTCGTCCAGAAGCTAAAGACTACACCCTTCCAGATCGTTACATCAGAGCTAAGTTAGCTAAATGCATTCGCGAAGTTCGCGAATCTTTCGACACCTACCGTTTCGATTTAGCAGCCGCTGCCTTATACGAATTCATTTGGAATGAACTTTGTGACTGGTATATTGAACTTACTAAGCCAGTACTTTGGTGCAAGAATCCTACCGCTGATTTCGGCACTGAAGCCCAAAAGAACGCAACTCTATTCAATCTTCTTGAAGTAATTGAAATCACTTTACGTATGGCTCACCCTATCATGCCGTTCATCACTGAAGAAATCTACAAGGCTGTAGCTCCAATCGTGAGAACCGACTACACCTCAGGTGACACCATCATGCTTAAGAGCTATCCAGAACTCAACGAAGTTGAATGTGATGAAGAAGCTCTTAAGAAGCAAGAATTCATTAAAGAATTCGTAGTGGCAATTCGTAACGTACGCGCAGAAAAGAACTTAGCTCCTTCTATTAAGCTCGCTCCAATTATGCGTGGCGATGCTAAGGAAATCGAAGTTATCACCACCAACAGCGCATTTGTTAATGCACTTGCTAACCTTGAAGCTGTTACTGTTGCAACTGATAATTTACCACCTTGCATTGCTAAATTAGTAGGTAATTGCGAAGTTCTTATCCCTATGGCAAGCATCATCAATAAGGAAGATGAATTGGCACGTCTTGATAAGGAAATTACCAAGACTACCGGTGAAATCAAACGTATTGAAGGTAAACTTGGCAACGAAGCTTTCACCTCCAAGGCTCCAGCTCAGGTTATTGCAAAGGAAGAAGAAAAGCTCGCTTCTTACAAGCAGGCTTTAGCTAAACTTCAAGAACAAAAGACCGTTATTGAAAAGCTTTAAAAGCTAAAATAACCACTATTTAAAGGGGCAACATCCATATGGTGTTTAGCCCTCTTTAAAAGGACAAATCGATAACAAAAAAGGCTGTATAAAGCTCATACAGCCTTTTTTATATCTCTATTCATCTAGACCTAAGACTTCGGTCCACTCTCATCCTAAGCTCAGCTTACATGCGCAAGTAACATCCTCCCCCACCTTAGAGGTGGGGGACTTCTTGCCGAGTTCAGTTAAAAAAATAATAACATTCCATTGCCAAATTACATTAACTCAGATGGCATTTTAAAGTTTTGTTTTTCAGGTTCACTGCCACTTTCTTCTATCTGGCTAAAACCATTTTTTAAGAGATAAGCGAGACGATCATTAATCAAACACTCTGGTGCCGAAGCCCCGCCGGTAACCGCCACAACATTAACATCAGCGAGCATTTCGGGAGTGATGTCTTTATAATCATCGATTAGGAAAGATTTACATCCAGCTGTTCGAGCTACTTCACTTAATCTATTCGAATTGGATGAATTTTTGGAACCAACTACTAAAACCACATCAGCTTGCTGTGCCACTGTTTTCACTGCTTGTTGTCTATTTTGAGTTGCATAACAGATATCATTGAGGCTTGGCCCAGCAATACCAT
>OBSA01000242.1_pt1 | contig 12711 bp, 18 predicted proteins | sample 1501291 | NCBI WGS metagenome assembly OBSA01 (sample SAMEA3360679, study PRJEB22359) | human gut metagenome | biome: ENVO:urban biome; feature: ENVO:human-associated habitat; material: ENVO:feces | place: Bangladesh | collected 2011 | reverse complement strand
AAATAGACTAATTTAGATAGAATATAAATAGAAATTATAAATAAAGTAACATATATATTTCTAATAATTTTTATGAATCTAATAAAAACATAAATTAGATACTATTTATTAGTTACTTCAGTTTATTATGAAGGTATTATTGAAACTTTAATTTAATAGTACGATGATATTATACCCTCGAAAGTTAATTTGAAGATTGTGAAATAATATATTGGAATTGAAAATGATAAGAATATTATTTATAAAGAATATTACATTGTAATATTTAATATCGATATTATAATTTGAAAATGATACGAAAATATATTATGGATCAGTTGGATGATTAATGAGTACAGAATGTCCCTGTATTGTGGGAGGTTATTTTAAAGTGGAGATTTTATTGGAATTTTAAATTTTGAATAATTATTAAAAACATACTATTAATTTTTAAAGGATATAACCCTAAAGGTTATATCCTTTTTTATTTAAAAATAAGTTAAACAATTAACATATATTTGAGTATAATAATTAAACAAAAATTGATTTTTTTAAATATGCAAAAAGGTAATATTGGAGTTACTAGTTAGGATATTTTTCCATTAATCAAGAAATTTATGTATAATGATCAGGATATTTTTATCCGTGAGATCGTAAGTAATGCAGTTGACGCATCAGAGAAGTTAATTAAAGTTATTAGTGCAAATGAGTATACAGCAAATCCAGATGATTTAAAAGTTACAGTTACTATTAATCATGAAGATAATACTATTACTGTTTCTGATATGGGTATTGGTATGACTGCTGATGAAATAGAAAAGTACATTAATCAGATTGCATTTTCAGGAGCAAATGACTTCTTAGAGAAATATAAGGATACACAGATTATTGGTCATTTTGGACTTGGATTTTATTCAAGCTTTATGGTAAGTTCAAAAGTTGAAATTGTATCAAAGTCATATAAAGAGAATTCAAAAGCATGTAGATGGACATGTGAAGGAACTACAGAGTTTACACTTAAGGATGATGATAAAGAATCTGTAGGTACCGATGTAATTATGCATATTTCTGATGAATATAAGGAGTATGTAAATGAAAGTAAACTTATGGAACTTTTAAAGAAGTACGCAGAATATTTACCTATTCAAATTTATCTTAAAGATGTTCCTGCACCAACTACTGATTCATCTACCGGTGAAGTTACATATCCAGAATCACATGAAACAAAAATTACACGAGATGAACCATTGTGGTTAAAATCTGCATCAGAACTTAAAGATGAAGATTATATTAAGTTCTATAAGGAAACATTCCCTAATAGACCTGATCCTCTTTTCTGGATACATATTAATATTGATACACCGTTTACATTTAAGGGAATTCTTTATTTCCCAGCATTTGATCAGAAACATCCTATTTTTGAGCGTAAGCATCTTAATTTGTATTGTAATCGTGTATTTGTGACAGATGATGTAGATGGAGTATTACCAGATTATTTGAGTCTTCTTCATGGCGTAATTGATTCTCCTGATATTCCATTGAATGTTTCTCGTTCAGTTCTTCAAAATGATGCTAATGTTAAGAAGATTAGTTCACATATTACAAATAAGGTTATGAGTTCACTTCGTACACTTATGAAGAAAGATAGAGAAACATATGAGAAAAAGTGGGAAACAATTAAAACCTTCATTAATCTAGGCGTTGTAACAGATCCTAATATTTTTGATAAAGCAAAGGATATTATTCTTCTTGTTGATACTGATAATAAGATGTATACTTTTGATGAATATTATGATAAAGTATCAGAAACACAGAAAGATAAAGATGGTAAAATTGTATATTTGTATACATATGATACTGCTACACAATATACTTATATCGATGCTTTAAAGAAATACGGTTATAATATTCTGCTGTTTAATAGTCAATATGGAGCATTTGAAGTACATACATTTGAAATGAAATTACAAGAAAAGAATGTAACATTTAAACGTATTGATGCAGATGTACCAGAAAACCTTATTAAGAAAGAAGAAGGTACAACAAAGAAAGAAAAACCTGTATCTGAGAATATCAAGAGTATGTTGGTATCTATGTTTGATTGTATTGAGCTAAATCTTCCTAAAATTACACATCAGTATATTGTTCAGCAAGATGGTAAAGATGCACTGCCTATTACTATTGTTGCAGATGAGTTCTTCCGTCGTATGAAGGAAATGTCAATGCTTAATAATGCTGGTATGTATTTGGAAAATAATGCATCTATTAAGATTATTATTAATGCAGATTCTAAAGTTGTAAAGAAGATTATTAAGATTGCAGAAAAAGAAATTGGTCAGCAAATTAATGATATTAATGAAAAAGTTAAAGATATTAATACAAGATTGGAAGCTGCTGATACAGATGATGCAAAGAATTCTATTAAAAAAGAACTTGATAACATTATTGCAGAGAAAAAGGAAATTATTAATAAACATGCACATGCAGATAGTCATATTCATGAATTAATTGATATTGGTTTGTTACAGTATGGTTTATTATCAGGTGAAGATTTGGCAGCATTTGTTAAGAGATCTATAAAGATGATTGAAAAGTAATTCAATATATAAAAGAGAGTATGTTTTGTAAATAACTACTCTCTTTTTACTTTTTACAAAAGTAGACAAATAATAAATATTAATATATAAGAAATATATTAACAAATTAAAATTAAATTAACAAAATGTATCGGTATCATAATCCCTTAAAGAATTTTAATCCATTTGTGATAACAAGTGTATTTGTATTATTTTTAATTGTAATGTTTACATTTGCAATTCCTACATTGATAAATGCAGCATCTACAATGATGAATTTTATTGCCATTATTTTTATTTTATTTACAATTTATATATGTATTATTGTAATGAGATATTATAATGATTATTATATACGACATTATCAGAAATACAAGGAAGAAAGAGAAAAGAAAATTAAAGATTAATTTATCATTTTAATTATTAAATTATATGAAGAAAATCGTATTGAATTTGATTGTCATACTAATGACATGTATGAGTTTTGTATCTTGTGCTTATGAGAGAGTTGATGCAGGATGTGAAGGTATTTATGTAAATCTTTATGGTGACGATAAAGGTGTAGGTGAAGTTAGTCTATGTACAGGGGCCGTGTGGTATTGTGTATAAATATTTCTAATAAATATATAAATAATCAAGAATAAAAATGAATTAGTAGATTTTAGATTTATTTGTAAACAAAGAATATACTGTATAGAAAATATCAAAATATTTAAAAATAGATATAGAAATTGTTAGAAATACGTTATTGTTAAATTATTATCCTACTTTATATAGAACAAGAAAAGAAACATTACGTATGCATGATGCAATGCTATGTTATATTAATAGTGATAGAAGTTTATTAAATATTGCTAAAGAATATAATATGGGTGATGATAATTTAGCAAAAAATTTAAGATTATGTGGTGTAACTATTGAGGATCGTTAGCATAAACCAAAATTTAATGAAAATATATTTGATATTATTGATACAGAAGAAAAAGCGTACTGGTTAGGCTTTATATTTGCTGATGGTTATATTGAAACACCAAAACCAAATATGAAATATACATTTGAAATATGTTTATCATGTAAAGATAAACATCATTTAGAAAAATTTAATATTTTTATGTAGCATAAAAATATGAATATAAAAGTTTATACACATTTGGATAAAATAGCAAATAAAGAACGTACAAATGCTAGATGGATTGTTGCAAATAAACATTTGTGGAATACATTAAATAATTTAGGATGTACACCTCAAAAATCATTAACATTAAAATTTCCTAATATAAAAGAAGAATTAAAACGTCATTTTATAAGAGGATATATAGATGGTGATGGCACAATAGGATATTATGGAAAATATAATACTGTTCATTGTGAATGTATAGGAACATATGATATTTTATATAATATGTTTACATCATTAAATTTTATACCTAGAATATTTAATAAACCAAAGCGTTATAAAAAAGAAACAATGTTTTTTACAATGTCTGGTTCCAAAGCGAAAGAATTTATTAATTATATTTATAAAGATTGTAATATATATTTAGACCGAAAATATTAGAAATATATAGAAATATGCCGTCTATAATAGGAATATTATAGATTATTAATGACCAATATCGGGGAAGTGCTGAGATGCGAATCCCGAGATAAGTTATAATTTTAAAAGATTTTAACCATCGTACAGCGTAGAAATTGAACCTATATTATAATATAGAATAAAATATTTCCAAGAGTGGTCATCATCCCAACTGAAATAAGTGGATGAATAGGTACGCGGAACTACCCAAATATGAAGGGATAGAAATACGAATAAAAAGTCGTATGATAACAAAATTGATTGCCCCTTGACTCATGATGTATTTGAATATCCTACATATATTCAGACTGTAGATTATCCATCATTTGAAGTTAATAGTAAAGACGGTACAAAATTTACTGTTGATCCTGCAGTTCTCGTAAAAATAGAAGATGGTAAATCACCACTTATTTTTAAAAAGTATAGAAAGCAGCTTGATGAAATTGTAAAGAATACTTTATATGTTTATATCAGAGATGCAGCACGTATTGAATTTAATAAGTATACAGCAGACCAGATTGTATCAAATCGTGAAGCAGTAGATAAATCATTTGAGGAACGAGTAAGAAAAGGATTTGCAAGTGAACATTTTATTCTTCAGCAATTAACGCCAGGTATTGGTTATCCTAAATCATATGAAGAAGCTATTAATGCTAAGAATAAAGCAATTCAAGATGAAATGCGTGTCAGCAATGAGATTCGTGTAGCTGAGGCAGAAGCAAAGAAAAAACTTGTTCTTGCAGAAGCAGAAGCGAAGGCAAACAAATTGAAAGAACAATCACTTACACCATTGCTTATTCAGAAAATGGCAATTGAAAAGTGGTCAGGAAATTTGCCAGATACATATGTAGGTAGTCATGGTATTCCTAATTTGATTTTAGGAAAGTAATTTTTATATTTTAATCTCTAATAATTTTCATAATTATTAGAGATTTTTTATTTTTATAAAGTAAACAAAAAGTTGTTTATCTAATAATATATATAGATTAAATAACTTTTAAATATAATTAATTATGGATTTTACAATTAAAGGAAATAATAATGAAGTATCAGTTTCTAAGGATACTATTAAGAAGTTGATAGAGCTTTTACAGCATGTAGATTGTACATGTGTATGGTCAGAACATGATAATCAATATATTAAGGTTAATGATATTCCTAATAATATTGTTGATGAACTTATTGTAAAATTGAAATTATCAAAATAATGGAAGATAATAAAGATATTGAAATTGTTGAACAACCAGTAAAGAAGAAGAGAGGACGACCACGTAAAGTACATCCTTATGAAGAATTCCAACCATATATTAAAGAAACATTTGCTAATTATCTTAATGATAATTATGATATGATATATTTGTTTATGAATGCAAATAAACGAATTGATAAAAGATTTTGGAATGCTATATATGAACATGTAAGAACATTGAATAATAAATTATATGAAGAATATTCTTGTGGTTTTAAATTTAATGAATATACATATAGACCAGATGTACAATGGAGAGGTATTGATGAAGTTCGTGAAACTCAACGAAAAAATGCAGTAAAGCATTTTTATGAAAACGAAAATTTAGATCCTATATATAAAGCATATATGATATTTACTCATATGAAACTTTATATTAGTGAATCTAGTAAAGAAATGAAAGTATGAAAATCATATCAAAATATAAGGATTTCTATGACTCATATGGATTTATTCTTGGTAAACCAGATGAGAGTATAACTTATGTCCGTACAACAGAAGTTATAGATGATGATAATAAGCAATATAAGTCAATCATCAAGAAAATTTATGATTATGGACATTTGTATTTTCATGTTTATGGATTTAAAGAAGATTATGTTGCATGGGTAGAAAGTGTTGTATGTGGTATATATCCTTATATATACGTATGTCCTTTTTATGTGATTATGCAACAATTAAATAAAGGTAGAACATTTATACCTATTGATTTAAAACCTATACCAATATCAGAAGAATTTGTACATGATAAAAGTAAAAGAGAACATATTTATAATAAGGTACAAACAAAATTTGATGAGTATTGCGATAAAAATAATATAAAAGGAAAATTACATATACAAAAAATTAGAGAAACCAATTATTCATGGTCTAATGCAAAATTTAAATTTGAAACGCAAAGTTGGAAGATAGAGGAACTGGATATATTCAGAGAATTAAATGTACCAACTTTTATGTATGTATGTAAAAATGATGATATTGCAAGATATGTTAAAGATTATGGATTAACACTTAATCCTATATTTGTTAAGCAAAATTTTGATGTATTAGGTGCTAATAGAACCAGAATAATTAATGAACAGAATGTTTATATAGATATAGAAAATTTTTTGTGGGAAATGAAAAAGGAACCTGAATCAATTCCTGATAATAAAACAAAAATTATAAATGCAGGGTTTGATTTGAAAACATCATTTAGAAATATGTAATATTTTATTATGAGAATAGTAACAGTTAAAAATGATAAAGGTATATACATACCACCATTTATGTCTGACTTTACAAAAGAAGATTCAGACCTTATTGGTAAATTATGGGATATATCAACTAAACATGGATACATAGCAGATTCACTAGGTGGTACACAATGTTTAGCATTAATGTATGATGAACTTCCATGTTATTTTAAAATTTTATTTAAAAATGTAGAAAGAACTGAAGTATCATATGAAGATTATAAACGAGGTTTTTGGTAATTAATATATGAAGCAAGAAAGAAAAACAGTAGTAGCAGGTCCACATATATTAAAGTTTAATATATCAGATATTAATAGAATATTTTTTACAAGTGATATACATGCAAATCATGCGAATATTATAAAATACTGTAATAGACCATTTACAGATGTTAATGAGATGAATCATGTTTTATTTAAGAATTTAAATGATTCATTATCAAGTATAGATAATGCTATACTTATAAATTGTGGTGATTTTATCTTTAGTAATGTAAGTACATATGATGAAATGGTTAATAACATTAAAGCTGAAAAAGTTTATAATATAATTGGTAATCATGATGTAAAAAACGTGTTACAGAGAAGAAATATAGTACCTTATAATGAAGAAAGTAAAGTATATTGGAGTACAGAACTTATTGTACAAATATATGATGATTATAAAGATAAAATACTTCTGCAATTTACAGTATCACATTATCCACATTGTGATGGACAATTCTTAGGTAAATTTAATATTCATGGTCATTTACATACACCAAAAAATATAGAAGATTATACAGGTACAGATGCGAATATTGCTAAAAAGTTAAAAGAAAAAGCAATGACATATGATGTTGGTGTAGATGGAAATGATTATAAACCAGTAAAGTTAACTGATATATTAACAGGAAATTTAATTCAATATCAACTTAGAGATATTGATTTTAATTATTGGAAAAATAAAATTAAAAATATTTAAAATATTTAAGTGCTAATAAAGTTTATTGCAAAACTTTATTAGCATTTTTTTGTATAATAATTAATTAATATTTTGATATTTCATAGTATCAAAGAATAAATAAAATACCTAAAATAAAATAGAAAGAAAACTAAATATGAAGGTAACAAAACGTGATGGTAGTTTTGAGAATTATAGTGTTTAGACAGTTAAACGTGCAGTTAGAGAAGCGTTTAAGTCAACAAAGACTAAATACTCAAAAGACACAATTTCGAATATTGTAAGTTCTATTACGCCATATGATGGCATTCCTGTAGAAGAAATACAGGATCAGATAGAAACAAGTTTGTATTCTCATGATCAGCCTAAAGTTGCAAAAGAATTTATTCTTTATCGCAATAAGAAGAAGGAAATCAGAGAATGGGTTGCTAATAAAGAAGCATTTATTGAAAGATATAAAAATGCATCAAATACTGCAAATAGTACAATTGATGATAATTCTAACGTATCATCTAAGAACATCGGTGTATTAAATGCAGAAATTCATAAAGGTGATAATATTCTTGTAAGTAGAGGAATGATTACAAGAAAGTTAAAAGATTTATTCCCTGATTTTAAAGCAAAACAATATCAAAAAGATTTAAAAAATCATATTATCTATAAGAATGATGAATCAAGTTTTGCTGGTGCTATAAGTCCTTATTGTGTTAGTGTATCTATGTATCCATTTCTTAATCATGGATTGGAAAAGATTGGAGGTTTATCATGTCATCCACAAAATCTTGATTCCTATTGTGGTATGTATGTAAATCTTGTATTTGCAGTTGCAGCACAATTTGCAGGAGCAGTAGCAACATCAGAATTCTTGGTATATTTTGATTATTTTGCACGAAAGGAATTTGGAGATGATTACTATTTGCATAGTAAAGAATTCTATAAGATTGGTCCAAAATATCGTAAGTTACTTAATGAATCTAATTACTGGTGTAAAGATGTAGATACACTTAGAAAACATGATTTTGGTACAGATGAATTAAATAAATTGAGAGATGAACTTGTTTATAATTCAGAACGACCATTATCTGATGAAGAACTTAAAGAATATGAAACAGAACTTTCTAAATATGATGTAGAAGGTTCAATAAAAGATTTTACAAATCCTATTAAGATTGGTGATGGTACAAGAACTATTGGTTCATGTATACAACAATTCTTCCAACAAGTAGTGTATTCAATTAACCAACCCGCGGCAAGTCGTGGTCTGCAATCTGCATTTGTAAATTTCTCTTATTTTGATAAGCCTTTCTTTGAAGGTATGTTTGGGGAATTTGTATTTCCAGATGAAGAAGGTACAAGACCTTGTTGGGAAAGTGTTTCATGGTTGCAGAAAGATTTTATGATTTGGTTTAATAAAGAGCGCCTTCGTACTATAATCACTTTCCCTGTTGAAAGTTTTGCATTGGTATATAAGGATGGAAAGTTTGTAGATGAAGATTCTGCAGATTTTGTTGCAGAAGAATATTCTCGTGGTCATTCATTCTTTACTTATATGTCAGATACTGTTGATTCATTATCAAGCTGCTGTTTCGATGGTGATACACCATTTATGTTTGTAGAACCTCTTAATATGGAAGAGCATGGTGGTAATAATGCATATATGGTTTCAACTATTAAAGATGCATATGAAAAATATAAAGATGATATAATTAATGTATATCATATGAATTTTAATGGTACTACAGGTAAATGTACAGGTGAATGGGTAAATGCAAAATTTGTAAAAGCACAAGCTATTCAGGAAGTACGAATTTATTTTAAACCAGATGATTTCAATCCAGATGAGTCAAGGAATGTAATGAGAGTTACGCCGGATCATATATTCCCTGTTATTGATGATAATGGATTTATTACAGATAAAAATGCATATTTGTTACAGACTGGAGATCAACTTATTTTTGAATATGCACAATATATGGGATTATTTAGAGATGAATTCCCTGATAGAGATCAAGATTTAGTAAAACGTGCTATTTCAAAAGTTGAAATTGTAAATCTTGATGAACCAAAGGATTATTATTGTGTAGAGTTATGTGATAAAAATATTGAACCATACTTTTTGTTACCTAATGGAAATATTACACATAACTGTCGCCTTAAGAATAAGATTCAAACAAAGGAATTTAATTTTACAAATGGTAACTTAGGGATCAACTTGGGTCCTTTATGTGCTTAATTGCTAATCAAGCAATGTATTAATATAGCGATATTAATGCATCGGTGAAGCCTAAACATAAGTTGTGAAACTATATGCATGGTAATACCGAACCAAGTTAATAAATATGTTATAATTTTACATTTATAATATATGAATAATAAAATATTTACAATTTACAAAATATCATTTCCAAATGGAAAAGTATATATTGGTTAGACATATCATTATCATTAGAGAATTAAAGAACATTTAAATGAAATGAAACATAGTGATTATAAATTATATAGAGCTATGAGGAAATATAATATAAATGAAAATAATTTTTCTATAGTAGAAGAAAATATTTTAACATAGAACGATGCAGATAATAAAGAAATATATTATATCAATTTATATGATAGTTATAATAATGGATATAATTCTACATTAGGTGGACATGCTGCAACAATAACAAAAATAGGAGAAGAACATCCTAAAGCTATATTAAATGATAATGAATTATTAGAATTAAGAAAAATTAGATATTCTATGAAATATACATTTGGAGAAGTATATGATATGTATAAAAATAAAATGTCAAAAAGTGGTTTTTCAAAATATTGGCATTATTATACAAGACCTGAAATCGGAGAAGAATATAATACTGATGAAGTAAATAAATTTTATAAATCTGATAGGAGAACAAGAAGAGGTATATTACATGCAAATTCAAGAAATTTATCAGATGAAGAAGTTTTAAATATAAGAATACGATATTTTGTAAATGGTGAAAAAGAAGATGATATTTTTAAAAAATATAAACACTTATATTCAAAGAGTGGTTTTAATAAAATATTATTTGGATAGTCATATATGCATGTAAAAATGCCTATTAAAACAGATAAGTGTAAATAGAAATTACCATAGTTATCAAAAGAAGAAGTAATTTCATTAAGAGAACAATATAATAATGGTAAGTCTATTAATGAATTAAAAGTTGGAAAATATGAAAAATATTCAATGAATAATTTTAGAAATATGTTAATAGGTAGAACATATAAAAATTATTAATGTGTGTGGAGGTCATCCCCTAAGTGATGAGCAGGAGGAGTAGGGCTACTATTGATACGTAGCAGTATTTTAGGAAACGAAGTACTTTAAATGCCGAAATAGTGCAATGTTTATTAACATAATAAACATAAGATATGACCCGGACCATATAGAAATATATGGAGAAAACGTCAAACAGGTTCAAAATCTGTAATAACATTAAATCTTAGTCGTATAACACAAGATTGGTTTAATAGTGTTAAGAAAACAGGTGTAACAAAAGAAAATGTAGAAGAACATTATGATGAATTGTGTCATTATTTTGGTGACATTCTTGATAGAGTATACAAATATCATACTGCATATAATGAACTTCTATGGGATATGTATGATGCTGGTTTGCTTCCGGTATATAAAGCTGGATTTATTAGTTTGAATAAGCAATATTTAACAATTGGATTAAATGGTCTTAATCAAATGGCAGAATTTTTAGGAATTACATGCAATATAAATCCTCATTATGAAAAATTATGTCAAACAATATTTGGATATATTAAGCAGAAGAATCAAGAAGCTGCAGGTATGTTTAACGGACATAAGCTCACGTTTAATACCGAGTGCGTACCAGCGGAAAGTCTTGCAATAAAAAATTATAATTGGGATAAAGAAGATGGATATTGGGTAAGTGATGATACAAATCTTTATGCATCTTATATCTTTAAACCAAATGACAAGAGTTTATCAATTTTCGATAAAATTACATTACATGGTCGTGATTATATCGGAGATTTCTTGGATGGTAGAACAAAAAGAACTGCCTGTTAAATCTTTTCCGTCTTATCAACGGGGTATAATATTAGAGAATATTATGCTAACGGTGAAGTCTAAACATAAGTTGTGAAACTAAATGCATGATAATACCGTGGGAAAATAATTGAATAAATTATAAACCTGTATCGACTATCTCCGGATCGGGAGAGTAAGAATACTATTGATACGTATTTTGAAATGGATTTTGTTAAGTTATTTTATATACTTAATTAAGATATAGTCAGTGCCTATAGAAATATAGGATATGCAGCAACGGGTTCTGCTGCGCATCTCAATTTATCAGAACACTTGTCTAAGAAACAAATAAAACATATCATGCAATTTGCAGCACAGGTAGGATGTCAGTATTGGACATTTAATGTGCCTAACTGCAAGTGTGAAGATTGTGGTTACATATCTAAAACACCATTTGATAAGTGTCCAAGATGCGGGTCAGCACATATAAGTTTATATGACCGTATCATTGGATATTTAACTAAAATTTCGAACTGGTCAGATGGACGTCAACAAGAACAAAAGACACGTGTTTATCTACATAGTGAAAATATTTAAGTTTTTATAACCTATTTTATTTTTAATAAGTTATAACATATACTTTATGTTATAACTTATTTTTATTTAATAGTATTAAAGGTTTATCCTATTATTCAATTAGATAAATATTATAAATGAAAATATAATATATGAATTATAATAAAATTTATAATAATATTATTAATAATGCAAAAAATCGAAATAATATAAACAATCAATACTTTGAAATACATCATATTATCCCTAAATGTATAGGAGGAACTGATGATGATAAAAATTTAGTAAAACTTACATTACGTGAACATTTTATATGTCATGAATTATTAGTTAAAATATATCCAGATATACAATCATTAAAATGCGCATTATGGATTATGTGTATTACGACATTAGAAGCAAAAAAAAGAATATATAACAAATAATATAAAATATAAAAATAATAAATTACCTATTAATCATAGAGTACAACATTTTTTAAATGATTTTGAAAAACATATTAATATATCTTCAAGAGATTATGAATATTGTAGAACATTATATTATA
>OBSA01000240.1_pt1 | contig 12761 bp, 17 predicted proteins | sample 1501291 | NCBI WGS metagenome assembly OBSA01 (sample SAMEA3360679, study PRJEB22359) | human gut metagenome | biome: ENVO:urban biome; feature: ENVO:human-associated habitat; material: ENVO:feces | place: Bangladesh | collected 2011 | reverse complement strand
CATCTTCCATATAGACAATCTTATTGTTGTCATGGAAATCAATGTAGAATACATGATGAGGATTAGCTAATTCAATGCTTTTGAAATCTTCTCCTACAACACCTCCACAAGCCATCAATCGATTCATGACACCTAGTGGATTTGATGGGCAACCCAACACATATATAAACTGATGATCTTTGTGTTCTTTATATTTCATTTTACAGCTTTACAGTCATCCTATATGCTAGTCCATCTTTTCTGTTTATCAAATCTGCTGTAACTTTCTTAACTTCTGTATTGAAAGTATAATCAATAGATTTGTCAGAATTCTTGACAAACGTATAGTCACTATCTATATTTGTCATGTCTAATGACATGTATATTGGTTTTCCTTGGTCATCAATACCAGGGAAAAAGAAGAGATGACTTTTGTCATCTCTCTTGTATAATGATACAAATCCTGGAAACATATTTATATTCCTTTCAAATTAAAACAATTAAACTTATAAATTACTTATAGAATATAGACTATGGTACCAGATTATTTCAAAGCTTTTACTGCTTCAACGATTTTTGCTTTATGATGTACTTTAATGCTATTAGGTCCACCAGTAGGAATGTGCCAAGCAATCTTATCAATAACAGCATCTTTATCTGTTGCTGTTGCTATCTCATTCAACCACATCTTTATAACATCATAAGTAACACCACAATGCAAACGAAGTTCACGTTCTAACCCAGTATGGCCATCAGCATCCTGAAGAAGTTCATCATGAGCCCAAGGTTCAGCTACTTCAGGACCACAATTATCAGATGGTGTAGATGGGGCTGGGGCTTCATAAATAGGATTCACCATAGTTTCATCTGGTGTAGTTTCATCATCAGTATTGTAATGATATAGATACTGGACTGTCTTATCACCTTTTGTCCAATAATTACCTGCCTTACAATCTTTATTAGGACAATGACCTGGCTTACAAGTACATGTATGGCCAGGATTTGAACAATCCCCATCGCTAGGACTTGCTTCTTCTGGTGTATCAGATCCAGAATTTGTAGAATCCTTAGTAGGATTCTGAGTTGTATCTTCTGATATATCTTCTAGTGTATCAGATCCAGAATTTGCAGGATCATTTTGAATTGGATCCTGAATTGGATTTACATCATCATTCAAAACAACTGTTGATTGCTTTGTTTCTTCTGTATTAGTTGATTTCTTTGCCATTTTTCAATTCAATTTTAATGGATTTAATTAAAAATAACTTTAGGTGTACTGAAGAATGAAGTACTAGAAAGAGATGCTCATTTTAAGCATCTCCAAATAAGTCGAACTGTACTGTACCATTGCCATTCAATAATGGTAATTTCATTACTTCAAGAAATCTGTTCAATGGATCTAGAACATTCTTTTGCCATTGGATTGCTTTATCACATTGTGGTGCCCAAGATGGAAGTTCACCAGATGGATATCCAAAGTAATCTGTTTCAGACTTCTTTGTACTTCCTAATCTTATGTTGTAATACTTTACCTTCTGTCCTTGTACAATACGAAGATTTCTCTGATTGTTCTTCTTTGCCAAATAGTTATATCTTGCTGCACATTTTACAGATACTGGAGTCTGTTTTGCAAACATCAAATCTTCCTCATCACACAAAACATATTTCTTGTAATTACCAACATTAATTGACTGAGATATATCTTCAATAGGAGCTGACCAGAATTTCTTTTTCCATTTATCCAATCTACTGTTGAAATAGAGAATATATTCTTCTTTTGACATTGTACCAGTTTCATAAACCAATGACCTAGTCATATCAGTAATGATTTCCTTTGCAAGCTTAGGAGAAGTTGTCTTAATAAGCTCAATTCCAACACCAGTAATCTTTGATGGTGTAAACCACTTGCCTTTTGAATAAGACATAGCCTTCAAATATTTCTTTTTCTTTAATGTAATTGTTGCTTCAGAAACAGTTTCCAACTCAAACTCATGAATTGAATGACAATGACGTGGATTGTACATATCATTCATCCATTGGGTATTTTGCTTATCAAGAAATTCTTTGTTAAATTTCAATATCCAATTGATCTTATCATCTCGTTCTGGAATGCTTGCTAAAGTTTCTGGTGTCCAACATCTGAAGAAATCACCATATTGTGTATATACAGAATCAGTATCACTATATTCACTAATATGTTGCTCTCTAAACCAATCATGTTTTGACTCATCAAGTTCAAATCCAAATTTTTCCCACAAGTCTTTTCTTTGCCAAATATCTTCATGGAAAAACTCTTCAAGTCTGTGCCACATGAATTTTGTCAAATTTCTTGCCTCACAGGTGATATCAGAAGCGCACTTCATATCATAAAAATAAAAGAATCGATTTGCACATGCTCCATAAGCTGCATTATTTAAAAGCTTACTACAAAGTTCCAACATTGAATTCTCTTCAATTAGATGTTCCAAGTCCTCTTTATAAGTCTTAAGTTCTTCTAATGAAAGTGAATATATATCTTTACCACCAAGCTTTTCTTTCATAAATTCCTGACACTGTTCAGAGAAAACTTTCTTTTCTCCATATTTCTCTACATTGTATTCCATTATTAAATTCTATTTATATATTCTCTTACTTGATTAATAGTAAAAAATTCAAGATAATTCAAATTATTTCTTTTTGCACATTCTCTTTTCTCAACATCTTTGATAGTCCATGTTGTTATAATTTGTGGTAATTTCTTCCAATCTTTATATTTCCTTTTAAGCCTTTCTAATATTACTTGATCTTTAACTGAATTTTTATCATAAGGATTACCACCATGTGTGTAAAATCCTTGATATTCTATAAACAAATCTTTTGATGGTATGTAAAAGTCACATTTATATGGGTACCGATTCTTATCATAGTACTGTCTCATTATATCAGGATAAAATTCTTTCAATAAATCATAACATTCATCTTCTGCTTTAGAATTCCTTTTATCTAAAGTACCATTCTTTTTCATTGTAATATATCCTGTTTTCTGTACTTCTTTAGATATAGAACTTGCAAATTTCTTGTATTCTTCTGTTTTAGTATAATTATCTACTCCATAATGTTTCAAAAATGTTTGTCTTTTCTTTTCTGTTATCTTATTTCTCTCTTCTTTAGAAATATGTGACCATCTTTCTTTTTGAACATCAGACAAATATGTTTCTCCATATTTATTCTTTATCAATTCAGGAATTTTCTTTCTAAATTCTTTATTACCTAATATAGAATTCGATCCATATTTCTCCTGACAAGTTTTCTTTCTCTTATCTATAAATTTTTTTATTCCCAAAGTAGATTTGACACCATATTTATCTATAATAGATTGCCTCATGTTTTGTAATTTTTCTGGGTCATGTTGTTGGCAATAAGATGAACAATATGATTTTAGACCATCTCTTTTTCCATAAGACTTTATTTCATTTATGAAAGGAATTCTCTTTCCACAAAGTTTGCAAGTTAATGGACCATCCAAATCATGCTTTATCAAATAAAATGCCTCATATATATTGGTCACATTTTCAAATCTAGTTTTAAGATATTCTATTTCTTCTGGAAGTACTTTGCCATATTTCACTTTTCTGTATAACATATTAGTATTCTTCCAGTATTTTGATATCAATATTTTATCTGTAATCTCCATATATTACAATATAGAAAATGGACACTACTTTATTTAAAGCAATGTCCATTCCATTTACAAATAAATAAAGGACTTAGATGCAGTCCTTCAAGAAGTCAAGCTCATCATCTGTCAAACCAGTTACCTTAGCACCTGGGAACAATGTATTGTGAATCTTGACTGCAATCTTGATCTTTCGAGCAAGAACTGCCATAGACTGAGCTGTGCTATTCACCTTATTGAGAATCTTGACTGGATCAATCGCCTTCAAGTTAGTAGCAACATCAGTAGTATTTGTAATACCCAAGTCAAGTGAATTCTCAAGGTCATTCTGCATATTACGATAGTCCTGTACCATCTTAGCTACATCCATCTCAGACTGTGTCTGAATTGATCGTGTTGCGTTCTTTACACGAATGTCCTTTACTTCTTTTGCACTTCCACCAATAATTGACTCAAAACTCTGCATAATTCTTAAATTTTTAAATATTGTTAATTAATTTTTAGTATAATTATTTGTTATATAATTGTTTTACTATTATCCGTAAATAAGCTCATGTGCTCTTTCATAACTCATTTCTGCTACTTCAGCATCACCTGACTGGATTAAATAACTTGATTCAAAACAAACTCTAAAATCTAATTTTCTTTCATTCATATTTGTATATTATATTAATCATTATTAAATGGTTTCTCTGTATAGATGCATAAGTCAAACTTATCAAGTTGAACACCATCACCAATAGTAAACTTAGCATAATAGCTTTCTGATGCATCACCAGTTTCTTTACCTACTTCTACTTCAATTTCATCATCTTTAATATGCTTAAGCACATTGGCTAATGTAAAAGAAGCACTTTCTTCATCAGAACCAAATTCTTCAACTAAATCTGGTGTAATGAATTCCATTACGTAATATCCGAAATCAGAATGTAGAAATTCATTACCAGTATACCAATTGAAAAAATTCTCTATAGTTGTCTTTATTTTGTTCATAATCATTATATATTTTATTAACAATTATAATATAGAAAAGCTTTAGAAAATTTCAAAATTTAATCAAAATATTTTGACAACATATATTCAAGATCAAGATATACATAGTTAGGTATGTCAAGTACCTTACAAACATGCTCTTTCAACATGTTATAATGTATCTGACAATATGCATCTGTATATGAAACTGGATATTGATGTTCTTTATCATCCTTATGATAAAGCCGCGTTCCATATCCATGCGGCAATCCTGACAACTCCATGTTATTGCATACAACAAAATCACTGAAATTATCTACTTCACCTATGATTTCATTTGTCAATTCTACCTTTCCATCACGATAAGCTATCATCTCCTCTATCATCTTTCGAGGAATCAATTTTACAAACTGTTCCATCAAATCAGCATATCAACATTATCAGAACTTGTATAGTAAGGAACTTCTTTCTTTGCATCTGCTTTCTTATGAACAGTTGTCAATTCTGGTGTCTCATCTCGCTTAATATACTTATTGTTTTGCAACTTGGTAAGCATTGTTTTTAACAATTCAATCTTATATTGAAGATATTCAATATGTTTTCTTAGAATCATTTTACAAGCAACGCCTATATCATAATCATCAGTACAGAAATTACTAGCATCATTCAAAAAATCTCTTGTGCTATTGAGTTCTACTTTAGCATTCATCAATTTGTTGCTGAGAGTATCGGCATCTGATTTTGCAACAATATCTTTAATATCCTTAATTAATTTAATTTCTTCCATGTTTCTTCTTTCTGTTATTCAAATATTTATTATAAAATGGTCTTTCGTCCATTACTAATTCTGCTCTAGTAGGCATATAAGTCTTTTGTACTTCCTTCATATTGTACTCAATATACCCATTGTCATCAATGAACATCATAGCAGTACCTCACTTTCTTTATTTGCAAATACATTATCTTCTCTGCTCTTACCAAGTTCATAAGGGCGCATAGCTCCACAAATAAATGTCCAACCTTTCTTCAAATAAGGCTTGTCAGAAATATAAGACAAGATTCTCTCTCGTTGACTAGGACTAGTCCATTCCTTTTCCATAGTATTATCTGGATTAGTACAATACATAGCCATGTCATCATCATTGAACCAATCATCCGGGTCTGGATCTGGTACAATAGTATGATACTTACATTTCAAACATTTCTTATCACAAAACTTCTTTTCACACATAAGCATTAAAATTATATTCAACATTTATTTGACGTATAAAAGATAGAATCTTTTGTAGAAATTTCAAACAAATAGTCTAACTTTTAGAAACTTTTCTGCTATTTTTATATAAGACAATTTATAAATTGTTTGCAAACAATAAATATATTTACAAATAACCATAATCATGGCTTTAAATTTAAACAAGCTTTTTGTTCGTGTTACAGAGGCTGGTCTTCGTGATGCAGTCATTGCTAAATCTAAGGAGACTAACAACAATAAGATTTACTTCTTGACAAAGACCCAGGAGATTGTTACTCAGGGTGTTGCTTATGGTCTTTCTACTGATGTTCAGGCACAAATTGCTAACATCAAGTCTATCTTGAAGACATTTGACAACAATGGTAAGGGTACTGAGGATTCAGTAAAGGCTGCTATCGATGCTGTACAGTCTGCACTTGATGCATATAAGACAGATAATGATGCTAATCGTGCTCTTCTTGTTAAGACAGTTGCTTACAATGCTACTACTAAGGCTATCGACTTCACATCAGAAGATGGTGTAGTTCATTCATCTATCAAGGCTAGTGATATTATTGGTAATCACCTTGTAGAAAGCTCTTCTTATGATGCTGTTACTAATCATTTGACATTGACATTCAAAGGTGCTGAAGCTCCTGTTGATGTAGATATCGATCTTAGTCAGATGCTTGATATGAATGATGTTGTTTCTGGTGATAAGACACATTTTGAAGCTAAGTATGCTAATAGTAAGCTTACTATCAAACCAGTTACGTGTAATGTAGCTGATGCTAAGGCTGCTGTAGAAGGTGAACATGCTACACCAGCTGTTACTGGTCTTGTTGATGCTCTTGATGTAAAGACTTATATTGATGCTGCTGTTAGTGGTGCACAGGGTACTCTTCAGGCTGCTATCGATGATATCAATGGTAAGCTTAAAACTATTCAGGGTGAGGAAACTGTAGATGGTTCTATTAAGAAGGCATTGAAGGATGCTGAGGATTACACAAATACAGAAGTTCAGAAGACTAATGGTAATTTAACCAAGGAAGTTACAGATCGTAAGGCTGCTGACTTAGCATTGTATGGTGGTAATAGTATTCCTGAAACTGGTGCTGCTACTATCTCTGGTAATGCTACTAGCATTGCTGGTCTAACCACTACTCTTGAATCTGAGATAACTGCTCGTAAGGATGCTGATAAGGCATTGTATGGAGGTGATATTCCTACTGATGGTACTGCTGCTACTATTTCTGGTAATGCTTCTACTATTGCTGATATAGTAAAAGCATTCGGCGATGCATCTACATTCTGGGAAGATTACACTGCTTAATCTCAAAGGATATGAATATGGTCAAGGTGTCACCAGGGTGACACCTTGATTTATTTTTAATCAACAAAATTGAACAACAACTAATGGGAAATGTAAAAATATCTGAACTACCTTATGCATCAAGAATAGATGATGATGCATTGGTTGTTCTCGTTCAAGACCATGCTAATAAAGTTGTTACTGTTGATGAGCTTTCTCAAAAGATAAATGAGAAACAAAACCACACTATAGACCATCTATGGCATGAACTTAGACGTGCAACAGGTATGGAAACCATAAAGGCACTTTCTAATACTGCTGCTAATCATGAATATAGAATAGATGGAATAGAGAAGCTGAATGGAAAGCAAGATTGTCAATTAGTTAGTTTAACCAATGCTATGCGTGAAATCTCTGCTAGACAACATGCACATCATGATGATATCAATAGATTACGTGATTTCACACAACAAAATCGTCGTTCATTAGCTTATCTTAATTCTCGTGTGGATGATGTTACTAAAGATACTCATACGTATTTTAACAGCATCAATCAAATTCAAGCTGATTTAACAGCAGCAATACAAAAGCAAAAAGCTGACTTAGCATATACTTATAAGTATATTAAAGAAGCAGCTGAAACTACACAAGATAATTGTTACACATATACATATTCTGCATATACCTACCTTTCTACTTATGTTCATTTTAGTCCTAATGAGTATTGGGGTGGAATTACTAAATATGCTGATATGTTTTTAGGATTTCAAGACAATATTTCCGGAACAATAAAAACAGACAAACCTTCTTCAAATAATAAAGGATGTGTAGAAGGTTGTACATGTTAAAAATTAAAATATAAACGTTTATATAAAATGGCTTTAACACAAAATGCTGATTTAAAGAAACTTTTTGTTTATGTAAATTTCGGTGTTACTGGAGGAGATTTAACAGCTGCTATTAATGCACTTGTTGAAAAAAGTAATGGAGTTTACAAGGACAGAATTTTCTTCCTTGAAAATACTGGGGAAATTATTTCTCATGGTAATAGATTTGGTGTTTCTGATGAAGTAAAGAAACAGATTGCTGCTTTACAAACTGAAAGTGCAAATCTTCAAACAACTGTAAAAGGACTTACTGGTCTTACTAATATTCCTGCTACTGCAGAAGAAGTAACTATTTCTGATACTTCAGTTATTGGTCAGTATGTTAATGATAAGATTCTTCATAATAAGACTATTGTAGCTGCTAAGGAAAATTCAGGTATTACAGTAGAAGAAACTACTGATACTGCCGGTACAGCAACTTATACTGTAGGTACTGATCTGAAGCAAATTGTAGATGCTAAGTCTATTATAACAAAGGATGGTAAGTTGAGTTCTAACGTTGAACTTACGCTTGTACATGAAGCTGGTGACCATGGTGAACAGTCTCCATTCTTAGTACTCCAGACAAAAGCAGTTACTGGTAATAAAGATGCAAACCAGAATCATCCTTCTGAAGTAATTTCTAAGTTTGATGTTTCTGAGTTCATCAATGATGGAATGATTCAATCTGTTGTATATGATGAAACTAGTGGTGACTTAACATTCACTTGGAACACAGATAGTACAGCGGATGATTCAACAAAAACTACTACTATTCATCTTTCTGATCTTTTCAAGATAGAAGGAATTCATAGTGATAATACAAATTATATTACTGTAGGTACTGAAACCCCAGGAGATCATGATGATAAGGGTAAGGTAAAGGCTTATCATATCGCTGCTGTTGTTGATTCAACTGATTTAAAGACATTCTCTTCTATTTCACATACAGCCCCATCAGAAGGTGTTGATGAGAAATATACTACAAACTATGATAATAATGATGCTTTAGCTACTGCTCTTGGTAAAGTTTCAGGTCTTGCTGATGCTAACAAGGTAGCCGCTAAGATTGCTCAGATTGACAAGGATATTGTTGATGTTGGTAATGATGCTATTGCACGTGAGAAGAGCATAGGTGAAGGTATCGATAAAAAGATTGATGAACTGAAGAAATCTCTTGAGGATGAAGTAACTGCTCGTGGTGCTATGGATGCTAAGCTTTATGGTGAAGATACTATTCCTGAAGCAGGTCCAGTAAACACTATTAAGAAGAATGCTGATGCAATTGCTACTTTGAATGCTGATGAGAATACTGTTGGTTCCGTAGCAGCTAAGATCAAAGCACTTAAGGATTCTCTTGATGCTGAAGTAGAATACAAGGATGCAAATAGCCTTGTTAAGGTTGCAATTTCTCAGGTAGATGGTGTTATATCTGATAAAGAAAATGCTGTTACAGTAAAGACTGATACCCTTACAACTATCGTAGATCAAGATGCTGAGTATACGCTTGATGCTCCTAGTAATAGTGGTTATACAAAAGCCGGTGGTTACAAAGCTAAAGGTCTTACTGATATAGCTGCAACTGATCCATCACTTGTTACTAACCAGGATGCTTGGATTTATGGTCAATGTATTAAGACACAAGCTATAAATGCTATTGCTTCTGAGGATAATGAATACATCAAGATCGTACGTGAAGACAATAAGACTAAAATTAAGTTTGAACCTTGGACAGAAGTTCACACAATCGATGAACTTGCAGATATTGATAAGATTTAATTTAGTTTACAACAATAATATATAAAGGACAGGACAATCCAGTTCTGTCCTTTTATTTTTATATAAATGAAACAGTAAGACACCGACAGTAAGACTTACAGATTTTATATTTACAAATGTTAATCTGTTTGGTGTCATTTCCAAATTAGCATATTTTAAATTCAAATGGCAAAACTATTTAAAGAAACCACTTTTGCTAAATTCAAAGCAGAAGATACTCATGAACTTAATAAGATTTATTTCATTAAAGACAAAGGAATGATGTTTGCAAATGGCAAACTTTATTCTCATAATACAACAGATACTGTTACCACAGGTGGCGTAGTAGAAGTATTAGCACCTACTGTAAATTTGACAACAAAATCTCAAGTTACTATAACTGGATTTTCTGTACCAGATTATGTAGATATTGATCGTTTTACTTTAATCAATACTAATGATATGAATAACATTATAAAGTTAGGTGATGCTATATATAAATTTAGTTCATTAACAGAAATAGAACTTCAGAAAGGTGATGCAATTACATTCATAAAGAAAGGTACTATTTGGTGTGTAGAAATAGGTCTTGGTTCTAAAATGTATATTACTAGTTTAATACCTAAAAATGGTTCTACTGGTGCCATATCTATTGATTCTACTGGTGTTTGTACTACAGTAAAATACAATAATATGAAGGCTTGGTCTGATACAACAGTACCATTGAATGCAGAAACATTAAATAAAGCATTCCCTAATGTTTCTATTGGCTTCCAAGTAGTTTGCTATAATGCTAATCGCATATATGAAAAGGCAAATGTTCTTGGTGATTGGATAGCAACTGAAATCAAGCAAGTACCATTAGGTGGTGGTTCTATTTAAATATATTATCATAATATTTATATATGGATTTAATTGGAGATATCATACCTATAGTAAATGGTACTTGTACTAATAGTACGCAAACAACATTAGTAAGAAAACTTACATTCTATGTTACTACTGCTAGAGAATTCTTTCTATTAAATACACATGGTTCTCATAGTAATGTGGATAATACATCTAAAGAATATATCATATATGACCCTAATGGATATAATTGCTGTGACAATAATGATTATCTAGAATTAAGGAGTCCTGTATCATTTGAATTAGATATCAATTGGGATGATGATTCTGAAATAGAACATGTAGTAGCTACTAAATCTGGTTATTTCTATTATGTAAGATGGTATAGTTATGATAGTGATTATTACAGAAAATATACTGGTAATGGTACAGATGGACAGAAAGACATATTGATACCTAATTGGGCATTTAGAAATCACATATTCCAAGGCACAAAGAAGGAACATGTAGTTACAATGACTTTTACAAAAGGTTATATTGATTACATATATGCATATTATCTTAGATTTGGTAAGTATCCATTGTTTGAAGTACCTGAATTAACTACAATAGATACATCTGAATGTCCATGTGATGTAATAAATACAGATAGATTCTTATATTGTCCTAATCTGACTACATTAGGATTGAGATCAGCAATAAGTTCTAAATATGATATATATCCAAATAGTCTTTGGCAACTCACTAAATTAACGAATCTTTATATTGATTCATTTGTTTCAGATAGAAATGCAGATAATAATGGTATCAGAAATATTGTCAAATTAAAGAATCTTGTAAATCTTACAATACATGGTGGTGTTGACAGATATATAAAGGAATTCAATGAACTTCCAAATATAAGATATATAAAGATAAGTCAAGATGGCGATACAAGTAATATAAAGACTATATTTTCAAAAGATGGTATAACTAAAATCAATCCAAATTTGTATCAACTTAATCCATTATCATGTTGGCAGGATGCCACAGACGCTGATATGGATATTGTTACAGGTACTTGTTTCAATGAAATAGAAGATTTATCACACATAACAGTACTTCCTACTTTCTTTCAAATACCTAAAGATAAGAAAATTATAATACCAGAATGGATGGATAGAACATTCAATTTTAAAAGTTTAGATTGGGGTAAGATATTTGGACAAGATAGAATAGATAGGAAACCTACTACTATTGATTTAGCTATAGAGTCATTATATGAACATACTAAACAATTTGGTTATAACCAAAATTATGTAGATGGTCCATATAAAGGAAAAAGAAATCCTTGGTACAATCTTAAATTGACGGCATATTCACAATCCCAACCAGTATCTTATCGACCAACTGGTATTTATCAAGAACCAACAGGATTTGAGAAAGGTGTATCGGACGGCAACCCAACAAGCCCAATGGAAATACTTTATGTACTTGTAAACAATTACAAATGGACTTGTATAATACCACCAGAAACTTCTATCAATACCAACCCAGGTGAAACATTTAAACCTGATTCTATATCATTAGCAACTATAGAAGATGAAGCAATTAATGATAATACATTAGAATATGTTGAATATAATACCGATGAGAAGAATGAAGTAGATGGTAGAATATTACTTATTAAAGATAGTAATGTAACAGATGTGATAGAAGGCGATTTATTCAATACTTCTGTACTTATACCTAATGATGTTGATATAATTTCATTTAAGACAGAAGATGAAGCTAAAGAATATTGTAATGAAGAAGGATACATGTATCCTTCTTCCAAATAAAAATATAAGAATATATTAAATGTCAAATTCACCAATCATACCAATTCATAAAATATTTAGAGTATATGAGACGTTAGATCAATTTGATAGTGAAGCAAATCACCCGGAAAATAAGATATGCTTCATCAAAGATAAGAGAATAATCTATGCTAATGGTGTCGAATATACTAATGAACAGTTATATAATGATAATATTATAAATGATATCAAAGATGTTGCTACATTCAAAATAGTGTATAATGCATTCTTGGATGAACTTAAGAATAGAAACTATATGGAATTAACTAAAGATGGTAAAAATATTTAGAAACTACAATAC
>OBSA01000234.1_pt1 | contig 12969 bp, 18 predicted proteins | sample 1501291 | NCBI WGS metagenome assembly OBSA01 (sample SAMEA3360679, study PRJEB22359) | human gut metagenome | biome: ENVO:urban biome; feature: ENVO:human-associated habitat; material: ENVO:feces | place: Bangladesh | collected 2011 | reverse complement strand
CAACTTTATTAAATTCGTCTATAATGCGCTTATATCGCGCGTAATTAAGCTCTACATCGTTCTTTTTAATGTAGTCTCTGTATATATCAGCTATTGTATAGCTTTTCTTATTCTTCCTTATCTTGAGGACCATTTGGTTTAACGCTTGCTAATGTTGAATTATTGCTATCGTCACTAGGTCTTTTCAGCATAAATGCCAACTCATTGGTCATGATAGCTCTTTTTATGTCAGGTATCATCCACCCAGGTATTATTACATCATCTTCACTATTAGCTGTTTGCGTTGGATCAAATATTCCTGTAACGTATATGTATTTAAAATTTTCCACACCATCACCATCAACATATATATACTAGTCGTCAAACCAACATATTGGCTCATTGTATGTATATCTCCTAAAGTTATGATAATGTTTCCTAGATTTATTCATGATCTAGATAACGCAACCGCTAATATCTGCAACATTAACTATGTCGTCGCTACTATCTTCCATTGTGTACAATTTCTTTTTTGTTCTCTTCCTTGTACTACAATGGCAGCAACAGGAGTCCTCTGATCCAGGAGTTGGATCGTCTATAAGCTCAAGCGGTCCAATAGTTGATAGCTAACTATCATCTGGATCTTCATCGTCTCCGGTTTCAGAATCTTTATCATTCTACTTCTTGGACAAATAGGCTTTATACTACATTATCCAAGATAAGATCTAATCCCTAGACATATCCTCGCTCTCGCTTATGTTATTATTTCGTACAATAAGAAGTATATCATCTATCAATGTACGAGCTGAGAATGTTTTCATATTGCTTCTATTATTCTTATACTATCTTCTTTAAGTATATCATTTGTATTATGTATCTTATATTTATACACATCTTTCTTTTTCCAATCAAATGTTATTAATCTCTTAAAGAAGTTCTTTTTGTTCTTATATTCTCTATGCTTATAAATGTAGAGGTACTAAGTATTCTATACATCTAACTTAATATTAACACTATCTTTACCGATTGTATAGTATACTTTAGTTAGGTTGTTATATTGTAAACTATCTTTATAAACAGAGTCTTTAAGTATAGTTATAATATTACCCCCTACCCCCTTACTTTTATTAACGTTTATAATCTGCTTCTGAGTTGCCGCTACCTAAATTTCTTTACTCTTTAGCTTTTCTACTTTGCGCACAGAATCCAACTACTATACAAGCTTATCATTATAATCTTTAAGCTTTTTCATGTCTAGCCTTAAAACACCAGAAGCCTACTAGGCACCATTTAAGGCATCCTAATAGGCTTCGATGTTATTATTAGCCATTTTAAGCTCCTCTGAGAGCCTGTTAGCCTTGTTGTGGTAGAATATACCAGACGCTAAACAAAAGGCTATTAGAAGCCCAGCAATGGCGTTAAGCAGCGTTTTGTAGTTGTTCTTTATCTTGTTTAATATCTACTACATCAGCATTACTTTCATTATTGTTCAAATATTCTTTTAAATATGTTTTTATCTCACCAAATTTACCTTGTATGTAAATAGATACTCCATAGATACTAGCTGAATAAACTAATGTTTGGGCTACAAACCCTAGTACACCTGTGGAGATTTCACCCTACTATAAATACTGTACCCAGGTGAGAACCTAACCGCTCAAGAACGCGAGACACGCGGTTGAATACTGGATCTTCTCGCGCCATGTTCCTGTTACTTTGCTCATTTTATCTCAATAGTTACCTTCCCTTTAGCACAAGCATCTTTTATAATTGGATAAAACTTTGCTATGGTAGCTCTTGAGTTAAGGACCATTCCAACCTTTTTATTTTCACCAAGCAGCAAACAACCTTCGGTATGATCACTTGAATTCCCTGAGTGTATGCGAATACCTTCAAACGAAGGTACATTCATAAGCTGTGGTGTATACTTTTTGAATCTAGGTGAATAAGTCCACTTAATCTCGTATGTTCCGTACGGAATAGCTGTCTTCCCTTTTATTTTCTTCTCGCCATTATCAAACTTACCATTTTTATTAGTATCCCTTACGGTATCCTCTAATGTATCGCAAAAATATTTGCCATCAACATATAACTTTCCAATTGTGTATGTTTGACGTAAGGCGATTCTGTTTAATGTTAATTTCATAATTATGCTTTATATAATGCCTTTGCCGTAATTGTATAAGGCGTTATATCATTTTTATCTTTTCGCAAATATTTTGCATCATTACTATCTACGGTTGGCAACGTGTTTATTGTAGTCTGCATATTTGTAATATTATTCTATACAGATTCAATTGTTGTAGACATATTGGTTACCTAGCTTTGTAATTGCTATATTGTAGACTACAAATTTGTAATTGTCTACTACAATTGATTTACCTATGTCTAATTAGCCTTTTTATCTAATTCGGTTTGTGTAGCATTTGATACAGGCTTATCTGCATCTGATGTATTATCAACATCGCTAAGTCCAACCTAAGCTTTAGTCACCTTATGAGGGTTCTTGTAATCTGAGATATGATTATTAAGGTTCGATGTAATAGCTGCTTCAGCTTCTTTAGCGCGCTTTATTTCGGCATCTAAAGCCACTGTAGAACCCTAACCAGACTAAGTTATGCTATCCTTAATCTATTTGCACTCAGCCTCTCTAGCAACTCTTTCTGCATCAACTGCGGTATCTATGGCATTCTATACACCTGCAATCTTTACTCCTGCAGAAGATACTGATAAGAAGCTCTCTGACAACTGATCAACCTTAACATAAATCTTATGATTATTTACCTCCAAGCCATTAGAGAACTCTGTTTCTTCGAGGAATCTAGAGTAGTCAAGCTTAGCAAGTTTGTAAGTACCATCGGCAAGAATGTATGAGATACATAAAGCTGTAGAGCCTACAGGATTACCTGCTTTAATTGTACCATTATCGTTAAGTGTAGCATTCATGTCAAGAACATTAATGTCCTTAATAGATTGATCCTTAGCAATATCGATTGTTGTACCCTTAGCCTCTCCGTTAACCTAGAGCTAATATGATGCAGCTATAGTTGCGTCATCAGATGTTACCTTGGCTATTGTTATGCTGCCCAAGTTTGCCTACATAGCCTACTCTGCAGCTTTTGCTCTATCAGATTCTGCTTTGATAGCTTTTTTCCTGTCTGATATTTCAGAGTTCAAGTTATCTGTAAGAGTACCTTCTGCAGTTATAGCTCTATTCTATTCTGCTGTAATTCTATCTGAAAGTGCATCTTCAGCAGTAGTAGCCCTACTTGTTTCTGTAGCAATACTAGCTGAAAGCTTAGATTCTTCAGACTTAGCTCTACTAACCTCTGTATTAAGCAAATTCTTAATGGAATCGTCAGCATCTGACCTATTCTTGATCTCCTACTATTCAGCTTTCTTTGCTCTAGCAATCTCACCGTTCAAACTGTCAGTTAAAACACTTTCAGCTGTCTTCGCTCTACTAATCTCACTGTTAAGATTATTAGAGATAAGCTTCTCTGCATTCTCAGCTCTAGTCTGCTCCTACTAGATCTTAGCTTTAATAAGGTTGTCTTCACTCTGTCTTTCAGCTTTTTCCTTATTATCTGCTTCGATCCTAGCAAGCTTCTCTTTATTATCCGCGTCCTATCTAGCATCCTTCTCAGCATTAATGCTAACAGAAAGAGCTTCGTCTCCAGATATTCTATTGTTGGTCTCGATAGCAATATCGCTAGCATTCTTCTGTATAAGGCTTCTGTTGTTCTTTTCTGAAGTTTCTGCCCTATTCTATTCTGCTGCTATAGCTTCTCTAATGCTAGCATCTTCATGCTTAGATCTACCTATTTCTGCTTTAAGATCCTCTGAAAGCTGCTTACCCTTGTCTCCAGGATAAGCAGTACTAGAGGTTTCTCCAAGTGCGAGAGATTGGCTTATTTCTACGTATCTTGTACCACTCCAGCGGTATGTCAGATTAGTATCTTGTGCTACATAGATTTTGCCATCTTCACCAGTTGTTGGGAATGTGTTAAATGTACCATATTCAAGGACATCATCAACATAAGAAGGAAGCTAATTAGCAGGAACCTTGCCGTTATCACTTAAGTTTGCGAAGTTCTATTGTACTTTATTCCAAAAGTACTGTACTCCATCCTAATCTAAAAACTATTTCATAATTACAGTTTTAATATTTGTGACAAATTATCTATTGGAATAGGTTGTATTTCATCATACTAACGTTTAACGGAATCATATTTATCATTCAGTGAATTCATGCCTGTTATAACCTAATCCTGCTTTGTTTTAAAGTATTTGTTTATACTGTTTTGCTTACCATCGTTGACATATGTTGTTGCAGAATTGTCATATATCTATTCAGCTTCAGCTACAACTCCCTCAGTAGACGTACTAACAATCTTTCCGTATATTTTTAAATCTTCGTTATTTAATTCCATAATTAAGTGCTAGGTTTTTGTATTGTAATTGCTTTGTTAACGAAACTAGTACTACTTATACTTAAGTATTTACCAGTACTGTAATCTGTTATAGTACCAAGGTCTGATATACCAGGATATATTGTTATAGAGTTATTTTCTCCAAAGTCTATTTTATTTATAATATCCTATAAAGGAGTACTTATTTCAATTCTATAAGGAAGTTCGCTTGTATTTGTTTTAAACTATTCTTTATAAACATTTTTATATGGTGTAAGAGTGTCTATACGAACATTAAAACTTATATCTTGAGTTTTATTAAAATCCTCAGGCAAATTTAAAGAGTCTAAGCTAGCTGAAAAATTTATATTCTATCCATCGTTTGTAAATTCTATATCACTACATGACGGGTGACAAGTTACAATCTACCAATCTAATCCTTTTTGCCATCTATCAACATTATCTTTATTTGTTTCAAATGCAAAAACTCCACTATTTAGATAGTATGTAAACTTAGCACTAAGTGTATACTATTTAGATACAATAGCATTACCAAGAACATTATCTGATCCTTTTGCATAACATAAAGCCTAATCTGACGCGTCCTTTATCTTCGTATATCCAGTAAGTATAAAAGCATTGTTTTCAATGCCAACTTTAGCATTTTCCTAATCTTTATTGTATACACTATATGATAAAGTTATATTTTCACTTTCCTTTTTAGCAAACCAGTTTGTATAAAGATTACAATTTATTGCAATAACTCCGTTATCGTTTGTTAATGATTCTAATATAGTTTTCCCGTCGATAGAAGAATCGCTGTCTCTATGCGTATCTATATATTTAGCAATATTTTTAAAATCTATAAACGCATATTCATTTCCTACACCTCTATTATCTCCTGCAAAATACAGAATATTATGATATTCATATATTATAGATCCTGAATATCCAGCGTAATTTCTATTATTATCTGATGGAAGATTAAGATTTACAAATGTAGCCTAATCCAAATCTTTTCCTTTATCCCAGTTATATGTAAACATTACGGCGTCTCCAGAAATAAGCTATACACCTTTTCTTTCTTGAATAAGCGATATTGTGCAGAATTTATTCTTCTGCCCTGGTATACTTACACGGAATGAAACTTCTTTAGATGATGAATAATCTGTATTCTCCTCTAATGGATAAAAATCTACTAATGTATTATTTTTGTTAACAGAGAATTTGCTCTAAGGCGCATAACTTGTTACATTATAATCTACAGCTTCTGTTGATACAACCTCATTAGATTCATTTGTTACCTCTTTATAGGCTTTTACATATACTGTCTTTTTAGAAGACTCTCCATACTGATCACTCTGCCAAACTAATGATACTGTATTATCGTTGATATTATCTGCACTTAATCCAACATATAGATGATACCTAGCAGTAAGCACTACTGGTTTACCATCCTGCGTACAATTGATAGAAACAGACTTACCATTCTTAGTTATAGTTTCAATCCATCCTTTCTACTGTGTTGATGTATTAGCTTCTGCTGTTATCTATTCTTCTGTTGTAGTCTCACCAAACTTCTGATTATTATTGTCGTTAGTTTGCCAAGTGTACCAAGTGGTTACAGAAACGCTTTGTGTTCCACCAGCTGCCTCAAAATGCAAAGATGTAGGATCTGCAGAAATGCCCCAAACTTTAACATTAGCTTCTTGCGTATAAGACCACTATAACTATTTGTTTGAGCCCTACTGTACAAGCTGACCGCTCTTAGTTACCTCTTGATCACTATAATTGTATCCAGACGGTCTTCCTATTTCACCGGAATACTAAACATTCTCTTTCTTAACTGTACCGAATGTACCCGTTTTAGTTCTATAAGAAGCTATACCATCTAATATAAAGCCATCAGCCTAATTGATCTCTTGACCATTTGCGTAATACTATCTACTCCATGATGTTCCTGTGCTAGATCCGCCATTAGTATCGCTTATGTTGTACTGGAATACATATGTCCACTCTTCAGGGAATTCCTCAGATCTTCCTGGCTGAGTCCATGTTATTTCGGCTGTAGGTGTATCAAACTGGTTGTTGTTGTAATGGTATGTTTTACTACCACTCTTTGGTTCCTAACTTGGATTTGATTCTATAACTATAGTGTCGGTTATATCTCCAACTTTCTTTTCTGTTCCATAGCTACCAGTTAAACCGTATGAACCTGTAACGTTTATAGTTCCACCATCAACAGATATCTATGAACTTTCTGGCTGTACTCTAATCCATCTATGCTGTGCATCATCAGGGAACTCTTCAGGCTTATTGGAAACATTAATAGTAGCAGTATCTTCAATAGAGCCATTCACAACAACTTTATATGTTGCTGTTCCCTACTTATCTGCTACTACATATGAGCCTTCTATATGAGCTACGCTTGAACCGCTAACAATTGAGAAAACAGCAGATGTAACGTCTGCATTTTCTGGAGTAATCTCGTAAGCAAGCAACTTCCTGTCTTCGACAATCATATCAAGGTCTGGAATATGTACGCCTGTTGGGTCTATGGTATCAGCTGACCATGTATAATAGCATACAAGCTCATTTAATTCGTCTCCACCAATCATATAGTTTACGTGCTTATGTTGAGCCGCTAATTTCTATACAACTTCTTGTGCTGTTATATACTCTCCCGGTACGCTGGTCTCACCCTCTATAAATGTACCGTTATTTATCATATCAGCTTCCTGGTGGGTTATCTTTTCATTGTTGTGAGTATATACTTTTGGATCCGCATTTCTAGGTGCTAATCTTTTATAATTTAACATACAAGCCTCCTTCCTTATGATTCTTTATAAAAATGAGAAGCGCTTACAGTTTTATTATTCTTTGGACGTAATGTGCTACCAGAAGTTTCCCAAAGGCAAGACTAAGCTATATCTCCACCGATATTACTCTTCAGATCGTTAAGCAAGTTATCTACTTCAGACTTTGTATAATATCCGCTCAAGTCAACAGTCTGATTAATCTTTTGCTGAACAATGCTGTTTATATAATTAGCAATGTTAGTGTCATTATTTACAAGTGTATCAATATTACCAGCCTGCCACTTACCACCTTTATAAACAAGAATCTGTCCTTCAGCAGCCTAAGGAAGCACAGCTGATGCATAATCTTCCAAAATGCCAACTGTTACAACGTCCTGTACATCAGCGTCATTTGCATTCTCTGCAAGTTTAACGCTACCATATGTTTTAGTTGTAGCATGTGGTATTCTAGCCTCGCCATTAATAACAACATTGTTAAGAATGGTATCGCCATCAACTCTAAATTCGCCTTCGCTCTTTATGAGGTTATGTACTGTAAGTGTGTTGCAGTCAAGCTAAAGCGCTTTAAATATTCCGTTAACACTGAGATCATTACATACGATTTTGTGGTCTACTTCTAAACCAACAGGATTTCCATGAGCAGTAATCTTGTTGTAAACATCGAGCATGCCATTGATTACCTGGTTGCCGTTTACTGTACTATTACCCTTAGTTGTAGTATTTCCTTCTACAGTTGTATTACCCTCGAATAATACATTTCCATGGAATGTAGCCTTATCAAACTCAGGGTTAGCTCTGAAGTCATCAATCTTGTCATTAACATCTTTAATAACCTCTTCTACAGTTTTCTTGTACTTTTCGCTCCATACAGAAGTCGCGTCAGTTACAATGCCTTCGGTGGATACATTTACAAGCTTACCGTATATCTGTACGTCTTCGTTTGCGTAATTCATAATTAATCGTTTTTAGTTTTAACATAAATTGTAGCTCCACCGTGAGCCTTATTTGCCTTTATTGGGTTAGGGCAACAGTAGTAGTATTTCTCGTCATTATACTTCTTCTAAGGAGTTGTGAGAGGAATAGTAAATGTAGGAATCATGTTAGAGTTTACTCCAGCGTTTATATTTGCAGCATACTGAATAGGACGTCTAGTAACAATCCATAAATACTGACCATCAATATCGTTTTCTACAGTAACGCCCTTAGATAAATCTTTAGATTTAGTCAATAAATTAGTATCAACAAAACCAACACCAACCTTTGTAATATTCTCCTGATCATCGCTCTCGAATCCCTGATCATCACGATCGAAGTGATATTTATAATCATCCTCCATTTCTTTAGAGAAAGGACGAACTGGCAGATAGCCAATGAAATCATAATCACCACCAACAACAGTAACATTAAAGCTAGCCTTTACACCATTATTCTTAGCAGTAGCTACTACAGTAGTAGAGATTGTTTCATCATGTTCAAATGAATGAATAGTACCTGTGTTCTGATCTATTTCAATAACACCACTCTTTGTCGGTGTAAATTCAATAGACTCATAAGGCCAATTGCTTGGACTGTACTCTACAGTAGATCCGTTCTCCAAATCTACCTCAATTGAGTATTTGTGATCCTTTATATCTTTCTCACCAAGATTAAGCTTAGTATCTCCATACATAGCCAAATCTTTAGTCTTTATTCTTATTGCGACAATATTCTTGTTGTCCATATCATCAGTATCTACATCTACTGTTATATCGCCACTAGCACCCGTATTGTCGTCAACAAGCTCAATTACTTCACCATAATCCATTGTATATGTATGAAGATCTGTACGACCCCAACCTGGTTCATATACAATAGCCTGTATGATTAATTTGTATATTCCACAGAACACCTAATCCTTTGCAGGGAAATAGCACTAAATAGCGTTAGCTTTAGGCAAAACTCTAGAATATGCTAAATATGTAAAATCATCACAAGCGCAACAATTTACAGCATCATATGCCTTTCTGTACTTTGGTGGCAATATACCAGGTCCTGCTGCAGGATTACATCCATGAGGGTCAAGCATACAACGGAAGTCGTGATTGCAATAAAAATCATTATGGCAGCAATCATGATGACAGCAGTGTGGAAGTACATGATATTTTGGATGACCACACATATTTGTCATATATCCACAGCCATGCACATGCTTGTCGCACGGACAGCAACAATGATCACAATCAAATGGAACATAATCGAGCATAGATGTGTTAATAAAATAACACTTAAGCTGTTTGATATTAGCTCTATCGTACGTACGTGGACCACGAAGTGTAAGATTTAATCTTATATCGTTTCCAATTCTAATTCTTTGCATATTATAATATGTGTTTAAAAACAAAAAGCCGAGATAGGGTAAGAACCCCACCCCGGCAATTAATTAAAAGTTTGCTTTATCGTAAGCAGCAGAGTTGTCAACTGGGTTAACAATGTTCTGACGAGAAGCGATCATAGCCTGAAGTTTTGCAACAAAACCATCAGCAATCTGATCTGCACCCATAGCCTCACCATTGTTAGAAGCGTAGATCTCAACTGTCTGCTTTGTTCTACGCCAAAGATCATCAGCTGTACGGTACTGGTTTTCAAACTCGATGGTAATACCGTCGTACTTGTTATCGAGATTTGTTACCATAGCTGGCTGAGGATCGTACCAGCAGCAACGGTGCAAAACGCCCTGATAGTCAAATGTAGCACGCTCGCGATCACGTACCAATTTAGCTGTTGCTGGGTATGTAACGCCTTCCTTCTTAGAGAAGACAACACCAAGGTCGTACTTGTTATTTGAAGCCCAACCTGGAGCAGCAGGGTTCATCCAATACATATTTGCATCGAAACGACCCTTCATGTAAACGTTCTCTGTTCTATTAGACTCATCGTCATCATACTTCATCTGTGTAAGAATAAGCTTCTGACCATCAATCTTAGCATATACACGCTGACGCTTTGGAGCACGAATGATATCCTTGATCAAGCCAGCAATAATGCTCTCTACAGTATCACCAACCTTAGTTACGTAGCTATATGATTCTGTCCATTTACGATAGCGCATTGGCATATCCTTGAAAGTAAGACGGAGAACAACTGGGCAACCACCCTGTGCAAGGAGATCCATAGTCTCAGGAGCAATACCACTGAAGTCGATTGTGATCTCATCCTCTGAATCCTCCTTATAGTCAAGCTTAGCAACAGACTTAATGTCTGCTACATTGATAATGTTAGACCACTTTACAACTGGTACAAATGTAACATTACCAAGCTTATCAACCTTCTGGAAGCTATCAGATGTAACAACACCAATCTTAAAACGATCAGCAGCTTCATCCATCTTATAAACATCCTCAATAGCAGTACCATCCTGCTTAGCTGGATCACAGTTCATAAATACGAACTTACCAACCAATGGCTTAAGATCTTCCTTCTTAGCCTTACCTTTCAACTCTTCTGCAGTAGCGAGAGTCTCACCGTTCTTGTTAGAAACGAGAACTGAATTTACGTATGTAATCATATTAAAATTAATTTTTTCTACTCACCCTATAATATTAATGCTAGACCTAACTAGCTGGGCTTTCCACGTTAAAATTATTATTCTTGTGTATTTACCTCTTGAGTTATAGTTTTATAGCGCTCATCTTTTTTGTTTTCCAAATACATCTGAGCTGCAATTTTTATAATCTCAGGCATAATAATATCCTCGAAATCCTCATATTCATCATAAGGATTATCAAGTGTTATTTCTGTAGGCTTTCTGAGATAACCTAAAGAATATTTGCTAATCTTATATTGCTTATCTGTAAGCAACATACATCCATTAGAGTTTCTTACACGTAGAGGTCTAGCTCTATGAAACCTGTAATGGAAGTCTGTAAGACTGTTGTTGACTCTGTACATAAAGCTATCCTACGTGCACTCAAACATGCATGTATTGATTTTATTCTCTCCATCAAGGTCGCTTATCACGACGTCCTCATTGAGTGAGAACATGAAGTCTTCTGGATAGATTATTGTATAAGATGTATATGACGGTTGACTTTCATCTACAATCATACTTCTTAATGTATAAGTTTTCTATTTGTATAGCTTAATAAGATCAGTTCTACGCTTTTCATTTTGTTCATACGAAGTTCCGTGAACAAGATCACTATTAAATCTAAGCTTGATAAACTTACCAACAGCCTAATTAAGCCAGAATAAAGATTCGTCAGTAGATGGTTTGTCTAGCTGGCTATCAAATTTATTTATCTCTCTTTCTAGCCCCACCAAAATATCTATATTCCTCATTACTCAGCCTCCTACTATTTTGGTTGTGATTGTTTAGAACTACCCTAAGCAAGTTTTAGTTTATAACGATTCAAATACATATCCACAGCTCCTGATACAAGTTCCTCAAAACATGAGTATGGGAGTGAACAGTAGCTATGTACAGCTCCAGCCGACTAATCATTATCGTCAAACTTTAATACATTGAATGCATTAGGCTGGCAGTAGTATGTAAGATCTACACTTTCTATCTATGTATATGTGTCAGATATAACCTTAAACTAATTACTTGTATAACTAGTGTTTTCGAATACAACTAATGGATTCTTTATGATTCCCTTGTAGTTGTAATATGCATTGATTACATTGTCTACATCTTCTTGCTTAACAAGTATGTTAGGCGTAATTACGCCATTTTCTAAAACCTTATCACTTTTGTAATTTTTTGTAACGATGCTTTCAGATCTTACGTACATTGCGTAATTGTCTGGCAGGCTATATATGCCATCATCATTTGATGTCTTTATATTAACTCGCCTAATTAAAGATCTGCTAACATCGCTTATTCTTTTAGCTCGTCTAGTACCACGCTGAAAATCGTCTTCGGTAGAATACAGTATTTTCACATACTGTGTCTAGAACTCGCTTAAGAATGAATATATCGCATCGGTACTAAGTTTTTGTTCTGACGCAAACTAAGGATATACTTCAATCAGTCTACGCTCAAACTCAATACCAAGTTTTCTTGTTTCTTCTCTTGTCATGATTCAAGTGGTCTAGTATTAGCTTTAGTAGCAAGTCTACTAGATTCTACAATCTCAGTAGACATAATAATTGCCAAATTAATTAATTCTTCAGCCATGCTATCAGATAACTCAAATTTAGTCTATCCGAAATCATAGTCATTTACTGATAGTCCTTGTCCGACAGCGAATTTCGCAGGACGTTTAATAAATGTAAACTCAGCTTTTGACTGAGCTCCATTATATTGTACATCCATTGGATCTACGTATATTACAACGCTATTATTTTCTATACACCCTACAGGCTATTCAACCCAAGGTAAATTTGTTTTTGTAGCTCTAAACTTTTTAGCAATATCATGCGATACGAATACTATGTTTTCATACTGATGATCAATATCGTCATGAGAAGTAATACTTCCCTTAATTTCTATTTCTCCATCAATTATGTACAAGATAAGATTATCTATAGTGTGCGTACTAAATGTATAGCTATTATCGCCAGATAAACTACCAATGGCTGTGAATTTATTAATCAATGGCTACAAATCTTCAGTTGCTTTCATATCTGACTCAAACGCTGACTTTCTTGGATTGTTTCCAGTATATTTTTGAGCTATAAGAGCTAAGTAGGCTTTGTCGAGTATTGTTGCAACTTCATATTTAGTTAGCGACGGATATGACGAAGTTATATTTGCCTTGTCATATTCAATCATAAAC
>OBSA01000232.1_pt1 | contig 13022 bp, 9 predicted proteins | sample 1501291 | NCBI WGS metagenome assembly OBSA01 (sample SAMEA3360679, study PRJEB22359) | human gut metagenome | biome: ENVO:urban biome; feature: ENVO:human-associated habitat; material: ENVO:feces | place: Bangladesh | collected 2011 | reverse complement strand
TATCGCCCAATAATTTTGTTTTGTCTGCAATTTAGCGTAATTTTGCAGCAGAAATCATCGTGCAAGAGCAAGGAGTCACGGTCAACGAGAACTCTCCTCTCGTCATGAGCGCATAAAACATGGACACTTATACCTACTGGTTGCAAGGTTTCATCTATTATGACGATGCCACCCTCGCCGAGAAAAGCAAAACCTATAGGAAAAGTGTTATTCTTTTCTAGAAAATCAGCGAAAAGCAAGAAAATTCAATCGTTTTCGCTGATTTTCTAAGTAGTTTTCTTGGTGTTATCCTAAAAAAAACGTATCTTTGCAACCAACATTATAAAACTATCTTACAATGAGTTACGCAAATATCATAGGAAGAAATAAAGAGATAAATATACTCGATAGAATATACAAGTCAAAGAAATCTGAACTTGTAGCCATTTATGGCCGTCGAAGAGTAGGCAAAACATACAAGACACTCTACGTATCCATTCGGTTGAAAGGAACTACAGTTGGTGTGGGAAAGCTGAAGACGGAAAAGGTGCTCAAATAGATTTAGTCATGGAGAGTAAAAGTACTCAAACAGATTATCTCTGCGAAATGAAATTTTCAACAGGTAATTTTACTGTCACACAAGATGTCGAGGAGAATATACGTCACAAGATAGACGCTTTCGCAAATAGCAAGATGCATAACAAGACTCGCTCAATACAAACTGTTTTGGTGACAACAATGGGACTTAGTTCCAATATGCATGCAAGTATCATCAATCACCTGATAACTCTTGACCAATTATTTCAATAACAAAATAGAAGAATAATGAAAGTTAACCGTGGCAATTTCGTTAAAATTACCACGGTTTTTGCTTTTTTCTTTCAAAAGAGGTGTCCACAATTAGCAGATCCCCAAAGTTAACAGTTAATTATCAATAATTATAAATACCTTTATTATAAGAGTATTTATAATTTTCGTAACTTTGTTGCCTATGAATCAAAACAACATATCCGCCACAGAACTTTTCCTGCGGGTAAGGGAACTCTTGATGCTTCCTGACCTGGAACCTGCTACACGCAACAAGATGATGCACGATACGCTCATCCTCTGCTGCCACGAAGGAGTGAAGAATACGAAACAAGCTTTCGGTAACCTTTTCGCCCAGGTGGATTATCTCTGCAAGGTACATGGCATCAAAATAGCCGACAAGATTGCCATCCAGACCATGCGCCGGCACAGCAACAAGCAGGAACCTCTATCGGAGGAAGATCTGAAGTACGATGCCCGTGCGCTCGCCATCTTCATCTCTGCCGTATTCCAGACTGATATTCCACATGAACTGACCGTTCTCATCCCACATACCAACCGCCCCTACCAGAAGGGACTCGACATCAGCAACCGACGCATCCGCTGCATCGTGAAAAACTGGGACTCGGACTTCATCCATGTGGATATCGACCATGATACTGATGAGGAAGAACATCTCGTTTGTCTCAAAGATGAGGCAAACGGCATCGACCATACCTATCTCTGCGAAATATTGGAGGAAGGCATGCAGCTCAACCTGCTCGACTGTCAGATACGTCAACCAGTCATCACGCCCCGACTCATCATCGTTGAACCGGATTATCTCATCGACATCAGTAGTATCGCAGCCTGCTTTACCGAGTTCGGTCATCATCCCCTGCTGTATCTCTTGAATCTGATGAAACCCCGTGCCAACACCCAGGCTACCCTACTTGGTAACTTTGCCGGTGCTGCGCTCGACGATATCATCAATTCGCATGGCAAGTATCAGGTGAACGAAACCATCAAGAGCAATTTCAGAGAAAAGGCTCTGGAATTTTGCACCTGTCCCTGGTTTGACGCCAAGAAATTCTATACCGATGCCAACCTGCAGGCTTACAATCTGCAGCAGGTAGTGGATATTCTCTTCCCCCGCACCGTCTCCCAGGCACAGATGAATGCCTTTCGGGGCGAGGGCATCTACGACCGGAAGAAAGCCATCCTGGAGCCGTCATTCGTGTGCGAAGCCCTTGGCATACAGGGACGTGTCGATCTGATGACCACCGACTGCAAACTTCTCGTAGAACAGAAATCAGGACGAAACCTCAATATCGAGAACCATCAGGCAGACCCTAACTACCACAGTTTCCAACTGGTGCCCCACTATGTACAGTTGCTGCTCTACTATGGTGTATTGCAGCACAACTTCAAGTTGGGCAACAATCTCGTCAACATCCGTCTGCTCTACTCCAAGTACCAGCCGCAGAACGGTCTGATGGTGGTAGCCTATTACCAGAAACTTTTCAGGGAAGCCATCGAATATCGCAACCAACTCGTTGCCGCTTCTTTTGAAATAGCCAAGAAGGGATTCGAGCATGCGCTGAATGAGTTTACCCCTGATGTTCTCAATGTAGCAGGCACCCAGGACTTCTTCTACAACAAGTACCTGAAGCCACAACTGGCAGACATCACCGACCCGCTTCATGCACTCAGTCCTTTAGAAGAAGCCTACTTCTGCAGGATGATGACTTTTGTGCTCCGCGAACAGATGATTTCCAAAGTAGGTGCCCAGGAAGGAACCAATACTTCGAGCAGCGATCTCTGGACGATGCCCCTTGCCGAGAAAAAGGATGCGGGCAACATCTATACCGACCTCCATATCATCAGAAAGGATCAGAGTGGAGAAGGTAGCGGTTACGATACCATTACCCTGAGCGTACCCGACCAAGGCAAGGACTTCCTGCCCAATTTCCGTATCGGTGACATGGTATATCTCTATACCTACAAACTGAAAGAAGAACCGGACGTCAGGAAAGCTATATTATATAAAGGTGTATTGCAGGAGATTCATTCCCATGAAATCGTGGTACATCTCAACGATGGTCAACAGAATGCTGACATCTTCGAAATGGACAAGCCATACGCTATCGAGCATGGTACTACCGATGCCAGCACCGGTGGAAGCATCCGCAATCTGCACCAGTTTATCTGTGCACCTCAAGAGAAGCGCGACTTACTATTAGGTCAGCGCCCTCCCCGCCGCAACACCTCGCTCACGCTGACCAGACATTATGACGATGTACTTGACGATATCATCCTGAGAGCCAAACAGGCACAGGATTACTTTCTGCTCGTGGGACCTCCGGGAACAGGAAAGACAAGTCGTGCCTTGAAGTTTATGGTAGAAGAAGCATTGAACGATGGAACAGGAATGCCGACAGCAGAAAGCATCGCCGCTGGAGGAAAGACGGCTCAAAAGCCAGCCTCCTCTATCCTACTGATGAGCTATACCAACCGTGCCGTGGATGAAATCTGCGAGATGCTGGTAGATTCCGGAATCCCATTTCTGCGACTTGGCAGCGAATATTCCTGCGATGAGCGATTCCGTCCATATCTGATAGAAAAAGCCATTGCCCAATGTCCGAAGTTGGAAGCCATCAAACAATATATAATAGGTACGCGCGTCATCGTGGGAACAACCTCGATGATGACCTCCAAGCCTTTCATCTTCAATCTGAAGCATTTCAAGCTTGCCATCATCGATGAATCGAGTCAGATTCTGGAACCCAATCTCATCGGATTGCTTTCAGCTATAGACAAGTTTATCCTCATCGGAGACTATAAGCAACTGCCAGCGGTGGTACAGCAGAGTGAACAGGACTCTGCCATTCCTACCATCAACGACAGTCAGCAGAACAGCCTGATGGATATGAGTATTCTACAGGACATCTGCCTTACCAACTGCCGCAACTCCCTTTTCGAGCGCCTCATCCGCTGGGAAGACCATGAGCATCGTACCGATTTCATCGGCATTTTGCGCCGTCAAGGACGTATGCATCCGGAAATAGCCGAGTTCCCAAACAAGATGTTCTATCGCCGGGAACAACTGGAACCGGTGCCATGCAAGCACCAGTTGGAAACCCAACTTGCCTATTCTCTCCCATCAGAGGATGAACTCGATGAACACCTGAAGAATCATCGTATGATATTCATACCATCAGAATTCTGCAAGGAGCCGAATATTTCCGACAAGATCAATGCCAACGAAGCAGAAATCGTAGTAGATATACTTCGCCGCATACACCGATATTACGGAGAGCAGTTCGACAGTCAGAAAACAGTGGGAGTCATCGTACCTTACCGCAACCAGATAGCCATGGTGCGCAAGGGAATCGAGAAACTTGGTATTCCAGAACTGGAGAAAATCAGCATCGACACCGTAGAAAGATACCAGGGCAGCCAGCGTGATGTCATCATCTACAGTTTTACCATCCAGAACATCTGGCAACTGGACTTCCTGGCAGGAAACAGTTTTATAGAAGACGGTCATATCATCGACCGTAAACTGAACGTAGCCATCACTCGTGCAAGAAGGCAAATGATCATGACCGGCAATCCTGAAATTCTCCGTAATAATCAGATTTTTAATGATTTAATGGAATACATAAAAGGAAAAGGAGGCTTTTTTGAGAAATTTCATTGAAAAAGTTTGGCGGTATGGAAATAAAGTCCTATCTTTGCAAAAGAATAGAAAAACAAAGATAATTCAATAGAGATAAAAGATACAGGATTCCGGTGCTTAACTGGCACCGGGATTCTTTATTTTTTACCCCTCTAAGAAATCACATTAATAACTATAAATTAATAAGAAGAATTATGGCTTACATGTCACAAGAAGGTTACGATAAACTCGTAGCAGAACTAAAACAGCTCACTACAGTAGAGCGCCCAAAGGCATCAGCCGCAATTGCTGAAGCCCGAGACAAGGGTGACCTAAGTGAGAACTCAGAGTATGATGCCGCTAAGGAGGCACAGGCTCATCTTGAAGATAAAATCAATCGTATCAAACTCACCATTGCCGAGGCTAAGATCATCGACACCAAGCAGTTGAGCACCGATTGCGTGCAGATTATGTCTAAGGTGGAAATGACCAACATGGTCAACAAGGCAAAGATGACATATACTATCGTGAGCGAAAGCGAGGCTAACTTGAAGGAAGGCAAAATTTCCATCAAGACTCCTATCGCACAGGGATTGCTCAACAAGAAGGTGGGCGAAATTGTAGAAATCAAGATTCCTCGCGGCACCATCAAGCTCCGTATCGACAAGATCTCATTTGAATAAAAATAAAGGAACTATCATATCGGCTCCCAAGCCCTTATGGCAGTTCCTTTTATTTATTATGACATGTAAGCCCACTAAATATAATATCAAATGAGAATGATGCGAAGAGAAAAAAATAAAGTTTCTATTATAAATGTTTAATTGAAAGAGATTATGGCAAGTATTTTTTCTAAGATTGCAGCGGGAGAGATTCCCAGCTACAAGTGCGCAGAAAGCGATAAGTTCTACGCTTTTTTAGACATTAGTCCTATCGGCAAGGGACACACTTTGGTCATTCCTCGCAAGGAAGTGGATTATATCTTTGATATGGAAGACGAAGACCTCGCTGAGTTTGAAGTATTCGCCAAGAAAGTGGCAAAGGCCATCAAGGCTGCTTTCCCTTGCAAAAAAGTGGCACAGGTTGTTTTGGGTCTGGAAGTTCCTCATGCACACATCCACCTCATCCCTATGAACAGTGAGGCTGATGTCAACTTCCGCAAAGAACATCTCAAACTGACTGAAGAGGAATTCAAGGAAATCTCTAACAAGATCTACACAGAATTTCAAAAAAATGAGAAAGACTAAGAAATTTAATTAAATGAGAAATGACAAATGAGAAATGAGAAATGCAGCAAGATAGCCGTTCATTTCTAATTTCTCATTTGTCATTTCTCATTATATCAAATGTATTCTTCGCCCTTCTTCATTTGCACTTCATTCACATATTTGCGAACCAATGCAGAGGAATCTTCTTTCTTGCAGATCAAGAGTACATTGTCCTTCTCTGCTACAATGAAACCATCCAAACCATTGAGAACTGCGAGTTTGCCCTTTGGCAGTTTGATGACATTACGATGGCAGTTTTCCATCATGACATCACTATCTATGATCACATTATCATCCTCGCTCTTCTGCATTGCCTCATAGATACTGTGCCAGGTGCCGAGGTCAGCCCAACCGAAATCACACTTCAATACAGATACATTGTCTGACTTCTCTAAGATGGCATAATCTACGGAAATATTTGGATATGAAGGGAAATTCTGCTTCATATAGGCATTCTCTGTCTCCACATCAAAAGTGCGATAAGACTCATCGAAACCTCTCAGTACAGCAGGCAGAATTTGAGAAAAACTCTCGCGTAAATGCTTGACATTGGAAATGAAAATACCTGTATTCCAATAAAATTCACCACTATCAACAAATATTTTGGCAAAATCACGCTCAGGCTTCTCTGTAAATGACTGAACATTATAGAGATTATCCCCTTCTGCATCGCCCAACTGGATATAACCATATCCTGGTTCTGGACGGGTTGGTTTTACACCTAACGAGAGAAATCTGTCGTTTTCAGCAACAAAAGCCAGTCCTTTCAGTACATTTTCCTTGAATGCCTCCTCATTGAAAACAGCCTGATCGGAAGGAGTGGTAATCAAGCAGGCTTTCGGATTCAACTGCGAAACACGATGGTTTGCCCAAGCTACACTTGGAGCCGTATTGCGATGAATCGGTTCTGCCATGATTCGTTCAGCAGGAATCTGAGGCAACTGTTCCCTGACCAGTTCCACATATTCCTCATTAGTATTGATAAAAATATGGTCGGCAGGCACAATCTTCACCATTCTATCGTAGGTCTGCTGCAACTGGGTACGCCCCACCCCGAAGAAATCGATAAATTGTTTCGGGTAATTGCTTCGACTGCATGGCCAAAGTCTTCTACCCTTACCACCTGCGAGTATCACGCAATAATTGTTGCTATCATTTATTGTCATATATTAAGAAACTTAATTGTTAGTTTTGAAATTCTGATGTAAAGGTAAAAAATATATGTGAACCAACCAAGTTTTTTTCCACAAATTAATATAGATAAGGTGAAAAACAACAAAAATTTAGTGTTTTCGAAATAAAAATGCATTTTTTTGAAAAAAAGTCAGCAAAAAGTTTGCCAGTTCAAAAATTATTAGTACCTTTGCAACCGCAAATAAGCCGAGAGGCATTCGCCCAGATGGCGGAATCGGTAGACGCGCTGGTCTCAAACACCAGTGGAGCAATCCATCCCGGTTCGATCCCGGGTCTGGGTACAAAGAGCTGCAAATCGAAAGATTTGTGGCTCTTTTTTTATCCCACAGATTTCACAGATTTACACAGATTTAAGTTTTGGCGTCGAAAATATCTGTGTAATCTGTGAAATCTGTGGGACTTTTCTCTTTATCTCCACCATCACGCTGGAGACATTCATCCTATTTCACGATGGTATTACTTCACAATCACTTTGATTCCATTTACAATATAAATGCCTGAAGGCACAGGAATCACTTGTCTTTCACCTGCCTGAACTGCAACTGAAGTTACTTTCTGTCCACTCAGATTAAAGATCTTTACGGTCTGAGAGCGGTCAGATGATATGATAATCTCGCCATTGCCACCATAGATACCCTTGTTCAAGGAAATGGTTGAAATACCAGAAGGCTGACCAGCTACATAGACAACCAAGTTAAATGGCTTTAACGAATAATAGCCACCCGAAACTATGTCAAGTCTATTTTTAGACAAAGTGGTTGGAATATCGTAATATTCATTATCTGTCAAACTCATGAACCACAGATCAGAGATGATCGTATTGCCGCCCAACTCGTTAGGGTCAAAAGACTTAGAAATCGTAGTGGTCGCTCCATTACCAGGAATGCGTACCGTCTCAAAACGAGGAACAAAGCTGCTTTTATTCGTACTATATGCTACCAAGGCATATTTCAACAAAGCTGTACCTCCATCGTTCTTGATAGCAAAATTGAATTGGGCAAAAGCATCATTCGTCTTTGGAGCTTTCACTTTATTACTACCATAAGTCGCCTTTTCGGTCTCATATTCATTTGGAGCAGCATTGCTCCATGCCTTTATAACTGAGAATACAGGGGCTGCAGGTGTAGCTCCAACTGTAAACTTCTTGCCATTAATAAAGATATTTTCTGCCCCTGCATCAGTCAACCAAAGATATAAATCACCTTCCGAAGGAGACAACTCTACTTTTCTGGTAATAGAACTATGCGCAGGAACCGTGACATACACATCCGTCGCGGCTTGGTTTGGCATAGTAGCAGTCGTATTGCTGAAGATATTGATGGCTCCCAAATATTCGATATCACCCTGATTCTGGATAGTAATTTCAAAGCCATTGGTTAATCCACCCAATAGTTCTTCAGTTGGAGTGATATCTGCTTTCAATTGCGAACGAACCTGAGTCAGTTTTTGAGCTGTAGCCTCAACGACATAAGGCCGCATTTCAGAATTAGCGCATTTGTTCCAATGAACATGATCGGTACTGTAAATCGCATAGATCGTGGTCTGTCCGATTGGGAAAGCATAATCAAATTCAAACAAGAAAGTATTACCATAAGTTCTGCCATTATCTTGGATACCCTTAAAAGAGAATTCCTTAACCCCAGAGATTGGAACATAAGTACCATCAGACTTCAATATACCATAAGCGATAGAGCCTGTCATTTCCTGACGACTCTGATTACAGAAATAGTTTTGTATTTTCAAAGCAAACTTATCTGAAACCTGATTTCTTGTATCCTTAGTCAGTTCAAAAACAGACATTTTATCCCAATAGCTCTGCACAATAGGGACGAAAGGTGCCACAGGCTCATCTAACTTACCATTATCAGGAGCCACACCAACCAACATACTACAACTGCGGTTGTAACCATCCTGTGCATTACCGGAGCCGACACCACCCTTCTCAGGATTCAAGATCGTAACATCGAAATAACCATTCTGATAGCCTCCCCAGCCCCAGTTGATATGATAAAGTCCCTGTCCATCGGAACCATCACAGATAAACTGATGACCACCATCGGTAGAAGAACCTGAATAGAAAACAGGACGCCCAGCAGCCAATTCATTGTCAAGAATCTGAGTCCATTCTGCCAGAGAATATAAAGAACGGGATAAATCCAGCATCATATCGGCATCATATCCGAAATACTTAGCCAAAGGTGCCGGTGTAAGATTTGCACCCGACATTTCACCATAACCCATCTGCACGGCAGCTCCACAATGAAACATCAGTTTGGCTACGGCATTGGCTTGAGCTTCGGTATAACTACCCTCGGCACTACTATAGAAAGGTAACATGTTGTCCCAATCATATACGCCATCACTCTTGCTGATACCAGGAACGGCTACATCTCTGCCATACCATTTCCTGGTATATTCAGGAATATCCTGCAACAATTGTTTAGGATGCTTATAATAAGCCATTACCTGTGCCATAGCCGTAGCCACACAACCAGTAACAGCCCGATTTTTACCATCATAAATCGGACACATATTATTAAAAGGCTTACTCTGATTCCATGCAATATTACCCAATAAAGGAGAAACTGCCTTGGAATGAGTAGAATTTACCGAAGAACGGTAAGCTTTTACCTCTGCCAAATTGCGCAGAGTAGCTTGATCGCCCTTGGTCACAGCCTCTACCATCTCCTGATAAGCCTTCATGAAGTTCTTATAACTTTCTGGAAGAGATGCCTCATCATAAGTTCCCTGATCGGTATAACCCACGATTTCCGGCAAACAATCGTCGCCCGACACAATCGTGAAACCCTTTCCCTCACCATGAGGAAAAACATAATAACTGGCAGTTTCCTGATCAGAAGCCTGAGATTTCTGAGTTTTGTCACCAAAACCGAAAGACTTCGCCTGTGATGCAGCAGACTCATCCATGACAATACCCAACAAAGCAGCCTGGCGCTCTGCTATCTGCTTGGCTTGTCGGAAACTACGTGGTCCTGCAAATGCTGATACAGAGATCAACAACAGGGCAAACAACAATAGGTGTAAACGAATACATTTCATAAGCAATATATCAAAAAGTTTAATTGAGTTGTATCGGCCACAAATATACGACAAATCTTCTACACTTGCAAGTTTTTCCTAAGAAAATTCTGCAAATTGCTATATTCCCCATGAGCGAAAACGTTTGCGATATAATAATATCCCATTTATTTGGCGATAAGAAATTAAATGCGTATTTTTGCAACATCAACTGCAACCTATATGCAGAACAAGAAATAATAGCTATTTATTAATAACTCTATTAAACCCAGATTAATTCATGAAGAAATTTTTCAGTTTCGTATTTGCATGCCTGGCAACTTTTGCGTCACAGGCAGCAGAAACCAACAATTATGACGAGCTTTACCAGAATCTTCCATTCCAGATGGAGAAGGTAACACGCCCTCAATTCCCTGCCAACGAGGTTAACCTCAAGGATTTCGGAGCTATCGGCGATGGTTCTACGCTCTGTACTGATGCTTTCAAGAAAGCGATTGATGCACTGGACCAGAAAGGCGGTGGTAAACTGATTGTTCCACAAGGTGTATGGTTTACAGGTCCTATCACGCTGAAAAGCAACATCAACCTGCATATCGAAAAAGGTGGTGTCATCCTCTTTTCTGCTGATGTCAACCTCTATCCTCTCGTAGAAACCTCTTTCGAAGGTCTTGACACCCGTCGCTGCCAGTCTCCTATCTCTGGTAGAAACTTAGAGAACGTGGCTATCACCGGTCAGGGTGCCATCGATGGAAACGGCGAATATTGGCGTCCATTGAAGAAAGCCAAGGTTACTTCTGCCCAGTGGAAAGAGATTACTTCCCGTGGCGGTGCTTTCAAGAATCCTAACTACTGGTTCCCTTCTGAGGCTGCTCTCAAAGCTGATGAAAAAGGCGCTGGCATGAACGTTCCTCTCGGCATTACAACCGAAGAAGGCTGGAATGAAGTGAAAGACTATCTCCGTCCTGTGATGGTAAGTCTCATCAGTTGCAAGAACGTTTGGCTCAACGGTGTCATCTTCCAGAACTCTCCAGCCTGGAATATCCATCCTTTGATGTGCGAGAATGTACTTATTGAGGATGTATTGGTACGCAATCCTTCTTTTGCTCAGAATGGTGATGGTCTTGATTTGGAATCATGCAAGAACGCACTGATTGTCAATTCTACTTTTGACGTAGGTGATGATGGTATCTGTATCAAGAGCGGTAAAGACCTTGACGGAAGAAAGCGTGGCATTCCATGTGAAAACGTGATTGTCGATGGATGCACCGTTTTCAAGGGTCACGGCGGTTTCGTGGTAGGTAGCGAAATGAGCGGTGGTGTCAAGAACATCATGGTACGTGATTGCCAGTTCCTCGGTACTGATGTTGGTTTACGTTTCAAGAGTGCCCGTGGTCGTGGCGGTGTCGTTGAGAACATCTACATCCAGGATATGTCTATGTTTGATATCCAAACCGATGCGATCACCTTTGATCTCTATTATGGTGGAAAATCAGCAGTTGAAGTATTAAACGATGGCGACCAGAAGAAGCAGCAGGTGGTAGATATGAAGAAGGTAGATGAAACCACTCCAGCCTTCCGCAATATCGACATCAACCACGTCATCTGCCGTGGCGCACGCCGTGCCGCCTACTTCAATGGCCTTCCAGAGATGCCAGTGCAGAACATCAGCATCAAGGATATGGAGGTGAACAATGCCCAACAAGGTATCGTTATCAACCGCACCGATGGTGTGAAGTTGGAAAACATCAAGGTTTCTGCCAAGACTCATACCTTTGATGCCAAGAATTCCAAGAATGTAAGTGTCAACGGAAAGACATATAAGAAAATAGATGCCAACGGTATCACCCTTGACTTCTAATTTTCTCAAGATTATATCAATTACTTTAGATTACAGTCCTGCTTTTTCTGACATCATCTGAATCTCCTTTTTCAGATAGTCATAGAAAGCAGGACTTTCTATAACCTCTATATGACCAAACAAGCCTAAAACAAATCTGGAGATACCTATATAACTTGCCATTTCTGCTTCAAAAATCCATGATTTCTCCGTCTCTTTCACGATGAAATCGGCAGATTTTGGATATTCTTCTACGAAAACATTATATGCAAGCTGATCCAAACGAAGCTTGACCGGTAAGCGTTCATCTCCACTAAACATAAAGAGATCGGTAAACATCTGCTTATGTTTTGCTTCATTACTCCACTCCAAATCAAGCAAAATTACATCTCCCATTCGGGCCACCTTAAACGTCTTGTTCATCTTCGAACTTAATTCATAGCAGCGCACATCATTATTATTGTTCATCATGAGGAAAGGCTCTACCACGCGGTCGCTCATACTTTTGCTGTGTGGTGAAGAGTAATTCATAATTTTCACAAGTCTATGACGCTTGATGGCATCATAAAGCACACTCACATGATGAGCAGCCTGTTCACGTAATTGAGGATTAGAAAGGATGTTTAAGTCATAAAAACGGTCCAGTTTTCGACGCAGACGCTGGATAATGGCATTATTATCCTCCACCTTATTTAATATAGAGAGCATCGTCAGGGCTTCCTCCTCTGTGAAATTGATGGTTTCAAAGAGATGTTTGAAGAAAGGCGATTCTCTGTCCAGACTATAAATCTTTCCATTTTTCTCCACCTTGAATCCCCAATCACGGAAACTCTCCAAATAATAATAGAGCATACGGCGGGAAATGCCTATTCTGTCACAAATGGCATCTACCTCATAACGATGATTCTCGGTAAGGAGAAGCATCAGATTCATTTCTTTTTCTAACTTATCGTGGCGCATAATCCTTGTTGATCCGTTTTTAAGGGAAAAGGTTCTGATTTCTGTTAATAGACCTTAACCCAACAACACTTTTAACATAAAAACTCAGAAAGTGAACATATATTGCACAAAAGCCCATTAATTTTGCATGCAGAATCAGAAAACAATATGTAAAACCCTTTAAAATATAAGAAAATGGAAAAGAATATCATCTTATCAGGTAATTTGGCAAAACAGTTTGCAAATGGAGAATACCATCAGTTTGAACCATCTGCCGACGTAAAGTTTCTCATTGATAGTATCAGAAACGCAACAGGTA
>OBSA01000231.1_pt1 | contig 13085 bp, 7 predicted proteins | sample 1501291 | NCBI WGS metagenome assembly OBSA01 (sample SAMEA3360679, study PRJEB22359) | human gut metagenome | biome: ENVO:urban biome; feature: ENVO:human-associated habitat; material: ENVO:feces | place: Bangladesh | collected 2011 | reverse complement strand
CCCTACATTAAAAAAAATATTGCATGATGGTATATCTGTTGCTTATGCCAGTGCAAAATTATGGAATACTGACGAAATTAAGAATATTAAATTGCGATAGGTTTTAGTATTCTTGTATTTGTTTTAATATTCTATCCGAATAGTATTCTTTTTTGAGTGGGTTGTTTTATACAACTCACTTAAAAATCTCATATTGGATATAGTATTATTCACAATAAATGTATTAAAAATTACCACTTAATGTAAATGTTATGAGAAAATTTATCTTTGCTGTTTTTCTTTTTGTTAACATTTCTGCTGTGAATGTATGTGCACAAACATTTAAAGAAAGAACTTATTTTGAGTTGACAGCAGGAAGTGGAATTAGGTATAAAGGAATATCTCCAATAGATTTTTCGTTTAGACTCAATGTAGATTTAGTTCCTATAACCTATATTTTCATAGCAGTGGATGATAATATTTTGCTTTATAAGAATGATGAAGTGAATACTTATTATAACGGATATGGTATAGGTGGAGGACTAGGCTTTAAATTGTTTAATCATTTAAAATCTAAACACGCTATTGATATTCGAGTGAAATCTTTAAGTAGTTTAGGGTGTTTCAAGTGGAAACGCAATACATATGATGTTTCAATTGCTTGGTATCTTAAGTCTGAAAAATTCTCGCCTGTCGTTGAATTAGGCTATAGATATCTTGATTCGCGTACAAAGGGCTTTAGCAATTACGGAAATGCGTATATGTCTATTGGATTACGATACTAATTTCAAAATTCAAGTCATGTAGAGTGATATTACTATACTTGTCTTAGTTTTTATTTTTTTGTGGTGACAGGTAAATTGGCTGGTAGATACTTCAAATACTGATAGATGCAACCTGCATCTTCCAGTCCTTAACTACTTCAAAGCCAATTGGCTGCGCCGCTGCTGGAAGATATGGCAGATGTTTTCATCTACTTTATTTTTCTGCGCTAATAAGCATTCTTATAGTATTTAGCTGTGGTTTATTATCTTTGTAGTTAAAATTTTATATAATATTTTTGGGAGTTTAGATAAAATACATTAATTTTGCAACAACCAAATGAAAAATTATCGACTTATTATTGAATTATGCTTGATAGCTCGCTGATAGCATCAATAAGTAGCGATTTTTTTTTAGAACTAAAGTAGCTTAATAGACACATTTCTTAATTTCATTTTAAACTAAAACAAATTTATGAGTAAACGTATCAACAACTCAAAAATTGTTGCTTGTATGCTCGCGCTCGGCTTTATGGCTGTAGGTTCGGGCTGTACGGACAGCGACTTCGATTTGTCGAGCATTGATTCTACGATTGGACTGGGAGGCGATGGTTTGCAGCTTCCTGCCTGCAGTACAGAAGACATGCTTCTCGACGATGTGCTCGATTTGAATAACAGTGACTTTATATCAATCGCCGACAATGGTGACTATATCTTCACCAAGGACGGTGAGGATATGACACCTGCACACCCTAATATTGATAAGGTGGAAGTGACGGAGGCTCGTATCAACAACAACTTCAAGGTGGAGATTCCGGTCAGCTCTCTTACGCAGGCAAAGCGCAAGTCGGCACGCCGCGAGAAACTCCACACCCCCGCAAGCGTTGAAGGCAAAGCAATCGAGTTTCATTATACAGGTACGGCTCCGTATGAGATTCGCGAGTTGACATCAGCCAAGTGTTCGGCTGACGTCACTATCCGCGTGAATGTAACCAACGAGTTGAAGAAGGTCGTGCCGACATTCAAGACCATGACCATCCAGCTGCCTTCGTATATGAAGCTCAACGTGGCTAAGTGCGCACCAATGCAGCCGGAGTATGATGCAGAGAATGGCATTGTGACCTTCCGCAACGTTTCAAGTTCGGCGAACATTGCTCTTAATGCGACTGTCAACCGACTCGACCTTAAGACTAAGGCTACAAAAGAGAACCATCTTACTTTCACACCGGGCAAGAATGACGCTGATGGTTTTATCGATCTTAACGGCGAGGTGCTGATGGGCGTTACATTTGATGAGGTGAACCTGGGCAACAACTCAACAGACAACCTCTACTTGTCGGCTTCGATGTCTTTGGGAACAATCGTCATAACGGAAGCTACCGGTAAGTTCGACCCAGAGATTAAACTTGAGGACCTCGGCAGCGTTGACATCAACGACGTACCCGACTTCCTTACGGATAAGGATGTGACCATCGACCTCTACAATCCGGTTATTGATCTTGTTGTTACGAGCGATATTGACGTGGCAGGCGTAGTATACAGTACGCTGACAGCAGAAGACGAGCACGGCAATGATATCGCTAAGGTGGTGATTCCGAAGATGACTACAAAGCCGAACACCAAGACACATATCTGCATCTGCAAGCGTCAGGAAGGCGTAGACAAGTCGAAGTATGACGAGGTTTTAGAGGTGCCGAACCTCTCTGATATAGTGAAGCGCATACCGAAGCGCATACGTTATGTAGCAGAGGCACATGCCGACGCAACACGTGAGGGAACACTCGTGCTCGGCAAGGAATACACCATTTATGCAGATTACTCGATGTCGGCTCCGCTCGCTTTCGACGAGGGCGCACAGATTGTATATACCGACAGCATAGACGGATGGAACTCAGATATTGACCAGTTCAGCTTTGCAGACGGTGCATACATAGAGTTGACAACAGATATCGACAACAAGGTGCCGGCATATCTGGAGGTGAGCGCATACGCCATTGATGTGGACGGCAAGGAGATAGCGCAGAACCGCATCAAGGTAGACGTATCTAACAATGTGAAGGCGTCGGCAGACGGCGAGACAACAGTGACAACGCCGGTTAGAATACAGTTGAGCGAGGGCGAGAAGGGCGCGCTGAAGACCGTAGACGGCTTGGTGTTCCGCATCGCAGCTGCTTCGGGCAAGGGATCGGAAGCCATCGTCGGCAAGACCATCAACGCCTACAAGCACACGCTCACGGCACGCAACATAAAGGTGAAGCTCGTGGGCAAGATAATCGCAGACTTAAACTAATAATGATTAGACTTCAACTAACATGAAAAGAATAGGTAAATATATACTCGCCGCTTCGCTTGCAGCTATGGGCTGCAACGCGATGGCGCAGGGACTCAACTCGGCATACTTCATCGAGGACTATAAGTTCCGCCACACTATGAACCCTGCTTTCGACAATGAGCAGAACTACGTGTCGATACCGGCGCTGGGCAATCTGAACGTGCGCACTCAGGGCAACTTCGGCATTGGCGACGTACTGTTCGACAATCCGCGCTACGGCATCGACAGCGACAAGAAGAAGACAACGTTCATGAACCCGTACATCTCTACGAAGGACGCTTTGGCTGGCTTCGCTTCGGGCACTAACCGCATCAATGCCGATGTAGACATCACCATTCTCTCGGCAGGCTTTAAGAAGTTCGGCGGCTACAACACCATATCGCTCGACGCCCGCACTAACGTAGGCATGGCTCTGCCATACTCTCTGTTCGAGTTTGCCAAGAACACCGGAAACAAGACCTACGTCATGGACGACATCAACGTGCATGCACAGTCGTTCGTGCAGTTGGCGTTCGGCCATTCGCGCAAGATAAACGACAAGTTGCGTGTCGGTGCCAAGATGAAGCTGCTCTTCGGTGCAGCCCGCGGCGACGTGCAGATAAGCAATCTGCGTGCCGACCTTGCTGGCGAGGACAAATGGACAATGCAGGGTAGCGCAAAGGCTAACATCTCTATGAAGGGCTTTGCGTTCAAGCAGGAGGAGAAGAAATACAAGCAGGACGGCAAGGGCACATATAAGTATGTCAATGATATCGACATCGACGGACCGGGTCTCGGCGGTTTCGGTATGGCGTTCGACCTCGGTGCGGTATACAAGATAAACGACGACTGGCAGGTGAGCGCCTCACTCGTAGACCTCGGATTCATCAGCTGGTCGAACAACGTGACGGCTGTGAACAAGCAGGAGACCTTCGAGTTCAACGGTTTCCACGACATCTCATACGACAAGCACGACGCAAACGGCAATCTTAAGGACAACTCGTTCGAGAGTCAGGGCGACAAGTACGGCGACCAGCTTGCAGACTTCGCCAACCTTACTGACGAAGGCGACCAGGGGGGCCGCACAACCGGCATCGGCGCTACGCTCAACGTTGGCGCCGAATACACCTTCCCGCTCTATCGCAAGCTCAAGTTCGGTTTGCTCAGCTCTACACGCTTCAATGGCAAGTACACATGGACGGAGGGTCGTTTGAGCGCCAATGTATCTCCGCTGAAGTGGATTGACGGCGGCATAAACTTCGCCTTGAACAGCTACACAGCAAGCTGCGGATGGGTTCTCAACGTGCATCCGAAGGGCTTCAACATGTTCATCGGCATGGATCATATCCTTGGCAAGATGAGCAAGGAGTTCATTCCGCTCAGCTCGAACGCAAGTGTGAACCTTGGTTTCAACGTTACGTTCTAAATAAAAACATCGAAGAACATATATAGGTTGTTTCTGCAAACGAATCGAAAGCAGCTCTCAACCGACACAATACAAAAAAATCTCCCATAACCTGCAACGGGTTATGGGAGATTTTTTTGTTTTTATGATTCAGAACCGTTGTTGTGTATGTACAATCTCTTTAGTCGGTGCTGTACATTCTTATTAGTCGGTTCTGCGTATTTTCATTACTTGCAGTTAGGACACCACGGCTTCAGCTGCTGGAAGAAGTCGTTACCCTTATCGTCAACGAGGATGAAAGCAGGGAAGTCCTCAACAGTGATCTTCCAGATAGCCTCCATGCCGAGTTCCGGATACTCTACGCACTCGATGCTCTTGATAGAGCTCTGCGAGAGAACAGCTGCAACGCCGCCGATTGTGCCGAGATAGAAGCCGCCGTGCTTCTTGCAAGCGTCTGTCACTATCTGTGAGCGGTTGCCCTTGGCGATCATCACGAGCGAAGCGCCATGATCCTGGAACTCGTCTACGTACGGGTCCATACGGTTGGCTGTTGTCGGGCCCATAGAGCCGCAAGGATAACCCTCCGGAGTCTTAGCCGGACCAGCGTAGAGGATAGGATGATTCTTGAAGTAAGCCGGCATCTCCTCGCCTGCGTCGAGACGAGCCTTGAGCTTAGCGTGAGCGATGTCGCGAGCTACGATGATAGTGCCCTTGAGGTTAACGCGTGTGCTAACCGGATACTTAGAAAGCTCTGCACGTACAGCGTCAATACCCTTGTCGAGGTCGATCTCGATGCCTGTTGTGCCCTCACCCGGACGACGGAGTTCCTCCGGAATAAGCTCAGAAGGATTAGCGTCCATCTTCTCGAGGAACACACCGTCCTTAGTGATCTTAGCCTTGATGTTGCGGTCAGCCGAGCAGCTAACGCCCATACCGATTGGGCAGCTTGCGCCGTGGCGTGGCAGACGGATTACGCGGATGTCGTGAGCAAGATACTTGCCGCCGAACTGTGCGCCGAGACCGATCTTGTGAGCCTCCTTGAGGAGCTTCTCTTCGAGGTCGATGTCGCGGAAAGCGCGTCCGGTCTCGTCGCCTGTTGTTGGCAGCGAGTCGTAGTACTTGATAGAAGCGAGCTTCACGGTGAGGAGGTTCTTTTCAGCCGATGTACCGCCGATAACGAATGCGATGTGGTACGGAGGACAAGCCGCTGTACCGAGGCTCTTCATCTTCTCTACGAGGAACGGCAGCAGTGTGCCCTCGTTCTGTATAGTAGCCTTTGTCATCGGGTAGAAGTATGTCTTGTTGGCAGAGCCGCCACCCTTAGCCACCATTACGAAGCGATACTCGTCGCCCTCTACAGCCTCGATGTCGATCTGTGCGGGGAGGTTGCAGCGTGTGTTCACCTCGTCGTACATGTTCAGCGGAGCGTTCTGCGAGTAGCGCAGGTTGTCCTGAGTGAATGTGTTGTAAACACCGCGTGAGAGAGCCTCTTCGTCCTCGAAGTCGGTCCATACGCGCTGTCCCTTTTCGCCGTGGATGATAGCGGTGCCGGTGTCCTGGCAGAAAGGCAGGATGCCTTTGGCAGCAGTCTCGGCGTTGCGGAGGAACTGCAGAGCTACGTACTTGTCGTTCTCCGATGCCTCAGGGTCAGAGAGAATCTGAGCCACCTGCAGGTTGTGCTCGCGGCGCAGCATGAACTCTACGTCGTGGAACGCCTGCTGAGAGAGCAGTGTGAGCGCTTCCTTCGAAACCTTAAGGATTGTCTTACCCTCGAACTCGCCTGTGCTTACGCCTTCTGTGGTGAGCAGGCGATATTCAGTAGTGTCCTTGCCCATCTGGAACATAGGAGCATACTTGAAATCTGGTGTTGATGCCATAATGTTATTTGGTTTAAATTAAATTAGTTCTTTTGCAAAGTTACACTTCTTTTGCGAATATTGCAAAAGAAATGTGGTGAAGTTGTGATGTTGAGATGGTGAGATATGCATTTGTCACCACAACACCATCTCACCACCTCACCATCATTAATATCCGAATATATCTTCTGTCGACACGCGCTTGATAGGCGCAATCTTCTCGAGCGACTTCATGTCGAGGTTCTTCTCGTCGCCGAGGATGAGGTAGAGCCACGGCTTGTTAGCCATGTTGTCGTGCTCGAACTTCACGATGTCCTCGAGTGTGAGCTTCGGCAGAGCCTCGTATACGCCTCGACGGATATCGTAGTTGATGCCGATGCGCTTGTTGCCGAGATAAGAGAAGATGATGTTTGCCTTAGTGATGCGCTGCGACGCGATGCGCTTCATGGCAGCCTGCTGCGCCAGTTCGAACGCCGGCTGCGACTGCGGCATTGTGTCGAGAATGTTGTTGAACACGCGTATGCAGTCCATCATCTTGTCGTTCTGCGAGATGATATATGTATAAGCATGATTGGTCTGCTGCTCCTTGCGCTTCGTTGTGCTGTAGTCGGCGAATGCGCTGTAAGCAAGTCCGCGGCTCTCGCGCAGTTCCTGGAACACGATGCCGTTCATGCCGCCACCGAAATACTCGTTGAACACCGAAATCTTAGCCTCGTCCTCTGGAGACCACTTCTGGTTCTCGTTGTGCAGCTGCATCATGTAGATGTTCTTAGCGTCGTACGGTGCGAGGAGAATCTCGTTCTTCGGAGTCTCCACCATCTTGTACGGCTTGTTCTCAGGAGTGTCCTGCAGAGTCTTCGCCGTGATATGGTTCTTGTCGACGGTAGCAACCAGCTGCTTCATAGCGAGCGGACCGTAGTAAACCACGTCGTGCTTATAGTTCTTCAGCGCAGCAATCATGTTGACAACGTCCTGCGGATTGGTCGTTACGAGTTCTGTGCTGTCAGGCACGTTCAGCTTCGAGTTGTACTTGCCGTAGAAGCCGTAGCTCTGCAGCGCACCGAAGTTGGTCTTCTGGTTGAGCTTAGCGTCGCGTCTGCCTTTCAGCAGGTTGTCTACGTATTTGTTGTAAGCCTCGCGGTCAACCTTTGCGTTGTTGAGCATCTGCTCCATGAGCTTCATAGCCTCGGTCATGTTCTCGCCGAGACCGCTGAGCGATACAGTCATCGTAGACCATGTAGGGTTGAAGCTGTATTCGCATCCCAGCTCGTAGAAGCGCTCCTTAACCTCAGCAGCCGACATCGTTCCGGTGCCGAGCAAGTCGAGATAGTTGGTAGCGTAAGACAGCCACTTGTTAGCCTCCGAACCGAAATCGTACACGAAGTGAAGCTCGAAGAGGTCGTTCTGCTTGTTCTGTATGTAGTAAACCGGCTGCTTCTTCTTTGTTGTAGTGCGAGCGAAGTCCTTTTCGTAGTCGAGGAATACCGGCTCTATAGGCTTCACCTTCGACTCCTTAATCTCCTTCACCAGAGCGCTCTGCAAGTCGCGGTTAGAAGGTATCGGCGTGATAGCCGGCTTCTCTATCTTCTTCTGTGTGGGGTCTTCGCCCTGACGCTTGTAGACGATGGCGTAGCCGTCGGTGAAGTGGCGCTTGGCGAAGTCCATAATCTGCTCCTTTGTGATGCCGGCGATGCGGTCGAAGCGCTCCACCTGCGTCTTCCACGGGCGTCCGTAAATGAAGGTGTTGACGAACGATGTTGCTCGACTCTCGTTGCTGTCGAGCGAGCGCAGGAATTCGAGCTTCATGTTGTTCTTCACCGAAGGCAGCAGCTTGTCGCTGAACTCGCCACGCTTCAGCTTCTCTATCTCGCCGAGCATGATAGCCTTCACCTCGTCGAGCGACTGTCCCTCGTTGGGCTGACCGATCATGATGAACTGCGAGTAGTCGCGCATGTCAATCTTGCCCGACTGCACACCCTGGCAGAGCATCTTCTGGTTTACGTTGATGTCGATGAGTCCGGCGTTGCCGTTGGCGAGCATGCGGTCTATCACGTCGAGCGTGTCAGCCTGCAGCGAAGCCGAGCCGTCCATCTTCCAGCCGAGGAACACGTTCTCAGCCTCCTGTCCGATTACGGTTGTGTCAGCCGGCGCCGTGAGGTCCTTCACCGGTGCGAAGTGCGGGTATTTCACCTGTTCGCTCTTCTTCCACGAGCCGAAGTATTTGTCGATGGTAGCCATCACAGCCTCCGGGTCGAAGTCGCCCGCCATGCAGATAGCCACGTTGTTCGGCACATAATAGTGCTTGAAGTAGTTCTTTATGTTCGTGATTGACGGGTTCTTCAGATGCTCCTGCGTACCGATAGTGGTCTGTGTGCCGTAGGGGTGAGTAGGGAAGAGCTTCTTGCCGAGCGCCGCCCACTCCTTGTCGAAGTCGCTTGAGAGGTGCATGTTGTACTCCTCGTACACAGCCTCAAGCTCTGTGTGGAATCCGCGTATAACCATGTTCTGGAAGCGGTCTGCCTGAATGCGTGCCCAGTTGTCCACCTCGTTCGACGGAATGTTCTCCACGTAGCACGTCACGTCGTTGCTTGTATATGCGTTTGTTCCGTTGGCTCCGATGGAAGCCATCAGCTTGTCGTACTCGTTCGGTATGAAATACTGCGCAGCAATCTGCGACACCGAGTCTATCTCGTGATAGAGCTGTCGGCGCTTTTCGGGGTCGGTCACGGTGCGGTAGTGCTCGTATCGGCGCTCGATGTCATCGAGATACGGCTGTTCCTTCACAGCGTCTGTGGTGCCGAAGAGTCGTGTTCCCTTGAACATGAGGTGCTCCAGATAGTGAGCCAGACCCGTTGTCTCGGCAGGGTCGTTGCGCGAACCGGTGCGCACCGCCACGTAAGTCTGTATGCGCGGCTGCTCCTTGTTCACAGAAAGATAAACCTTCAGTCCGTTGGGCAGCGTGTAGATGCGTGTCTGCATAGGGTCGCCCTTCACGGTCTCATACTCGTAGGCCGAAGCCTGACTGCCGAATCCTACCGAGAGGAGAGCGGCAATAAGAAAAGACTTGAATTTCATTTGTATAGTTTTGTTGAAATAGGGTTACATATATAGTTTCTGGTTCTCGAAGTCGACCTCCTTGTCGAGCTGTTCGTTGAAGTTGTTGAACACCTCTTCCTCCACGTCGCCCAGACGATACTCCTTTGCGGCGTCCTTCTTTATCTCGGCTATCCACGCGCGGCGCGCCGTGACATAGTCGCGCTTCACTCGCTCCACGTTCTCCTCGTTCAGTTCCGCGAAGCCGTAGTAGTCCATTATCATCTGGTACGACCACGCCCATCGGTATTCAGAGTAGTTGGCGTTTATCTCCTCGAAGCGTTCGGCGAGGCCCTCGGTAGTGTCTATCTCGCCCGAGAGGATGTCGTCTACGAGGCGCTGTTCTTCAGACACAGGCAGCAGCAGACCCGATAAGTCGGTCCACGGTCCGGTGCCCACGGTCGTCGTCGGCTCCACCGGCGCATGGCGTTTGAGCACCGCTCCCATATATATGCGCAGCGCTATGTCGTAGTATTTGATGCCCTTGCGCAGCGACGAATTCTTTATGACGTACTCGTGATAGTTGTACGTAGAGACGTCTTCGCCTGAAGCGTCGCGCAGGTCCTCCAGAATCTTCTTTCCGCGCAGTATCTCGCCCACGGTGAACGGCGAGAGCCAGTCGAAGTTCACAATACTCTTGCGTGCTCCGGCGGGTCGCATGTCGCGTTTCGGCCATTTTCTGATGTCGCGGTACAGACCGACGGTGGTCAGGTTGCGACCCGGCACGAGATACATCGTGTCGTTGTAGGCTATGAGATATGAGAACGGCAGCGAGCGTGTGTCGGGATGATACATCAGTTTGCCGAAGCACACCGAGAATGCTCCGATATGCGCCGGCATCAGAATGTAGGCTCCGCTGGCAGTCTTCGATCCGCGTTCGAGCGTTCCGTAGTGCATCGGTCCCATCTTGTAGGCATGGTTGGAGAAGTTGGTAGCCGAACCGGCGTTGTAGAACGAGAACTGTCCGCCGATGAGCAGCGAGCTCTTGTGGTGCGACGCCGTGAACGGACCGCAGAACGCTGCGCATGCCTCTCCGTTCGCCATGTACGAGTTGGCGAAGAACACGCTGCCCGCCGCGGTGAATCCGTTGCTCAGCTTGCACGCCTCGCCCACGAAGCAGTCCTGCATCTTCACGCTGTTTATTATCGACGAACCGTCGCCGATGATAGAGTTCTCGCAGATGACGCCCGTGCCGATATACACCGAAGCGTTGCTGTTGCTCATGAGCGTGCAGTCGCTGAGACGTGCGGCGCCCGCTATCTCGCAGTCGTCGTATATCACGGTGTTCGTTATCTCCTTCGTGTTCACTATCTTCACACGGTTGCCTATGGCAGCCATGTCGGGCGCCGTGCGCTCTATCTCCTCACGTATCAAGCGGCGTATGGTGTCCTTCAGCGGTCGGTTGTGGAAGTGTTTCACCATGAGCGCCGCCACCTGACTGGTCAGTCCGTGGAAGAGAATGAGGTTGCCTTCGCCCACCTCGTTGAGCACCGATATGAGGTTGCCCTCGCCGTAGGTGGCACCGTCGGTAGTCTCCATCGTGCATACGTTAGATATGATGCAGTCGTCGCCGATGGTGTAGTTGTTGATGTAGCCCGAGATGTTCTCGATAAGACAGTTGTTGCCTATGGTTACGTTGCGCAGGGTGGCGTTGTTCACGCCAGAATGTTTCATGAAGCCGCGGCTCACCTCCACATTGTCTGTGAACGATCCGAGGCGAATGTCGCCGTAGAACATCACGCGGTGGAAGAAGCGTGGCTCGAAATCTTCGCTCACCTCTATGCGCTGCCAGTCTTCCGCCCAGCAGCTGTTGGCCTGTAGAGTCGAGATTTCGTCTTCGGTTAACTTGCGATAAATCATGTGCTTTTGGTGTTGAGATGTTGTTATGTTGAGGTGTTGTAAAGATGTTGTTGTGGTGAGGTGTTGAGGTGGTGAGATATGATGTTGAGATGTGATGTTGTGGTGTTGTTGTGTTGAGATGTTGTAAAGATGTTGTGATGTTGAGGTGTTGTTGTGTTGAGATGTTGAGATATGCATATGTCAACACAACACCATCTCACCATTACAACACCTTTTCATCTTTTCATCACCTCACCATCATATCTCACCATCTCAACACCTCACCACCACAACATCATTCCACATCCATATACAGGAAGTCGTTGTACGGATACTTCTGCACGTGCAGCTCGCGCACCTTGCGGTATATCGTCTCGCGGAACTCGTCGATGTTCAGCTTCTCCTTCGCCGAGATGAACATGCAGTTCTCGCCCAGACGCGCCATCCATGTGCGCTTCAGCTCGTCGAGCGTGATGTTCTCCTTGGTCATCGGCGTCAGGTCGTCCTCCTCCTTCTCGGTCCACGTGTAGTTGTCAATCTTGTTGAACACAATCATCGACGGCTTGTCGGCGCATCCCAGCTCCTTCAGCGTGTTCTCCACTACGCGTATCTGCTCCTCGAAGTCGGGGTGAGAGATGTCTACGACGTGCAGCAGCAGGTCGGCCTCGCGCGTCTCGTCGAGCGTCGACTTGAACGAGTCGACCAGGTCGGTGGGCAACTTGCGTATGAAGCCAACGGTGTCGGCAAGCAGGAACGGCAGGTTGTCTATCACCACCTTGCGCACCGTGGTGTCGAGCGTGGCGAACAGCTTGTTCTCGGCGAACACCTCGCTCTTTGCGAGCATGTTCATGATGGTCGATTTGCCCACGTTGGTATAGCCCACGAGCGCCACACGTATGGTGCGTCCGCGGTTCTTGCGCTGAGTGCTCATCTGCTTGTCAATCTCCACGAGGCGCTGCTTGAGCAGCGTGATGCGGTTGAGGATGATACGGCGGTCCATCTCGAGCTGCGTCTCACCCGGTCCGCGCAGACCCACGGAGCCTTTGCCGCCACCGGAGCCAGAGCCACCGCCCTGACGCTCAAGGTGCGTCCACAGGCGTTGCAGACGCGGCAGCATGTAGCGATACTGCGCCAACTCCACCTGCGTCTTTGCCGCAGCTGTCTGCGCACGCATGGCGAAGATGTCGAGAATGAGCGACGTGCGGTCGAGTATCTTCACCTGGAGCACCTTCTCGATGTTACGTATCTGCTTCGCCGACAGCTCGTCGTCGAAGATAACCATGCCGATGGGGCGCTCAGCGTCCTCCTCAGCCTCTATGTATTCGCGTATCTCCTCCAGCTTACCCGTACCCACGTACGTCACCGAGCTTGGTCCGCCCACGCGCTGTGTGAAGCGCTTCACGGTTACGGCGCCCGCCGTGTCGGCGAGAAACTCCAGCTCGTCGAGATATTCCTTTGTCTTTGCTTCGTCCTGATCCTTCGTTATCAGACCGACAAGAATGGCTGTCTCAGCCTTTACTTCAGATATTACAAATTCTTTCATTCCGGAAATATAAAGTTATGTTAGGGGTGTGCTGATTAATCATTCGCAAAATTAACGAAAAAACTTCATACCACCTATTATATATAGCAATAATTCGTGCCGTCGGTCAGCTTTACGCATTGTTTTGCTGCACATCGAACTACGACTTGCATCTTTAGCTGTTCAATTCTCACTGCTAAACCCTCACGAAAAGTCATCGTCACCCGAACGGAATCCGATCGGGCGGCGGACGGAATCCGATCGGGCGGCGAACGCAATCTGATCGGACGGCGGACGGAATCCGATCGGACGGCGGACG
>OBSA01000230.1_pt1 | contig 13106 bp, 10 predicted proteins | sample 1501291 | NCBI WGS metagenome assembly OBSA01 (sample SAMEA3360679, study PRJEB22359) | human gut metagenome | biome: ENVO:urban biome; feature: ENVO:human-associated habitat; material: ENVO:feces | place: Bangladesh | collected 2011 | reverse complement strand
CTTGTTGACTACTATTATACCCAGGGCGATGCCCTGGGCTAGGAGCTTTTGCCCTTTCAGGGCGTATTGCTTCTGGTTCTTTGTAGCCTTTCAGGGCGTGTTGCTTCTCGTTCTCTGGGCCTCAGCCCGTTCTTAAGCCACATGCAAAAACTTAATCTATCATTTACAGCAAAACCTGGATGGTATGAGCCAGACCATCCTTTAATAATGTAATCGGCTTCCAGCCCAGAGCTTCCAACTTATCCGTAGCAAAAACAGCCTTGGTAATAGGAGTGGTATTGCCATGACTGGCATCATCGGGAATATCAAAGACCACCTTTCTGCCAGCCAGATCAGCAACAGTTTCTGCCAAGGTTCTGATGCTTACATTCGACTCCTCATTGGCTATATTATATGCCTCGCCGTTCCCGCCCTTCAGCAGGATACAAAGCAGCGCCATCGCACAATCCACCACATAAGTCCACGAACGGAACGCCTCTCCCTTACTCTTCAGTACGATATACTCGCCACGCAATACATTGCGGATAAACTGGGCATAAACACGATTATCGTTCTCTGTAAAGAACGGACCGTAGATATGACTCGGACGGGCGATGGACACCTCAATGCCATACTGATGAGCATAGCAGATACAAAGCGTCTCGGAAGCACGTTTTGCCGAAGGATAGCACGCCCTCACCGTAGTAGGATCGATATACCCGCTATAGCTTTCTTCAAAGACACGACCGTCGCCCTCGCCATAGACTTCTCCGGAAGATACATAGACCAATTTCTTCAAGCCGTGCTGCAGTCCAAAGCGCAGCAGATTATCCACGCCGAAGATATTAGACTTCATCACTCCCACAGGATCCTCGCTATAAAGCTGTGGACAGGCACCGCCAGCAGCATACACGATATAATCGAAAGAGATATCCACCGACAAGGGAGCCGTAACATCAAAAGGAAGAAAATGATAATGTCCGGAATCAAGATACGCCGAAAAGCGCCTGTTAGCCCGCTCTTCGTTACGACCCGCAGCATAAACCTGATAATCCAGTCCCTCATGCTGCATCAGCATATCAACCAGACAGCCACCAATCAATCCAGTAGCGCCCAGCACCAGGATATTCTTGCCCGAAAGCTGCTGCCATGGCAGCTCAAACGCAGCCAAAGCCGCCTTTACATCTTCATTATATAGATTTGTCTGTTTCATCCTACTATCTATTTCCTTCTATTATCTATTTCAACTTATATCGGCAGAGCCTATTATCTATTTCAGCCACTCATCCTTGGTGGTATGCTTCAATGCCTTAAACAGCTCCACATCCTCCGTCTGGGTAAGCTTCAATCCGTTTTTCTCAGATCCCATCACCAGGTGCTGGTTATCCACTCCCAGCTCAGCCATCAAGGTACAGGATGCCACCGTGCCGTCAATACCCTTGTCATCAGCCTCGGCGTGCGCCTTCAGCAAAGTGCCGAGAGGATAGGTATGGGGAGTCTGGGTGCGAACCAGCCGCTCGCGTGGGATGTCGATATTCTTCACACAGTCATCCACCTTCTGCATGATAGCCTCCTTGCAGATCATACCCGTAATGGCATAACCATACTTTCTGCACTTCTCGATATTCTCGGTAATGATTCGCTCTGCCACCAGCGGGCGCACACCATCGTGTACCAATATGATATCATCCTCTGCACATCCGGCATCGCGCAAGCCCCACAAACCATTGCGGATGGAGTGCTGATTGCTGTCACCACCCTCGAAGATCCACTTCAGCTTGGTGATGTTAAACTGGTTGGCATACGCCTGCAGTACCACTTCCCATCCCTTGAGGCACACCACGCAGATGGCGTCTATCTGAGGATGGCTCTGGAAAGCCTGCATGGTATAGATGATAACAGGTATGTTATCAATCGTCATAAATTGCTTTGGGATATCCTGTCCCATACGGTTACCAACACCGCCTGCAGTCAATAATGCAATATTCATAAAGTTCGTATTTTAAGATTGTCTATTATATTGAATGTTATTATATGAGAAGATCAACGGATAGCAGAAGGCACGTATCTTTGCCATCAAGCCCCGCTGATGCTTGCTGTAGTATATCTTGTCACCATGCTTCAGACAGAGGAAGCAGAGGCAGAAGAGTGCCAGCAGATTGTGATGCAGCATATAATAGCTCATGCGATGTGCCAGCGCAAACTTCGGCTCCCGGGTATGCTCATATATATAGGTATAGAGCATCTGCCAGTTGGGCTGCTGCTGCAATCTGCGATAATTGGCGATACCATAGAGGTAAGGCTGATAGGTAGGGCGGGCATCCACCTTCTTGCCTGCCTGCTTCAGTTCCTCATGACAGGCAGAAGCCAGATTCGTGCGATGCCAGTTCAGCGGTTCATCTACCATTACGATACCGCCGTGCAACTGGGCGCAGATGGCAAGACTCCAATCGTACATGATGTTCGGCAACCAGTATTCACTTGTCTGGATAAACTCCCTGCGGAGCAGCATGGTATGTCCGGCAAATCCGCAGAAGAGCAGCGCCTCCAGGCTGTACTGAGGATTCACAAGATGCGTATGCTCCCTGTCGGCACCACGCAGATGGGTAGAAAAACAGATGTCATGATTGCCGATGGCAGCCACCTGCTTCTCTATCTTGGTAGGAAACCAGACATCATCCTGATCGCTGAAAGCCACAAAATCGCCCGTTGCCTTCATCGCAGCCGACTTGAAGTTCTGATTGAATCCCAGATTGCTGGCATTGCGCGAGAAATGTATGATAGGATACTTCTCGGCATAGGCTGTGCAAATCGCCACCGTATCATCCGTAGAACCATCATCCTGGATGATGATCTCCTTCAGGGGATAGGTCTGCGAGAGTATAGAATCCAACTGCTCCCTGATATATTCGGCACCATTGTAGGTGCCCATAATGATTGAAACTGTCTTATTTGTATTCATCCTTCATTCTGATTTATTCTGCTTATCTCTGATTTTTTCAGCTTTATTCATATGAACCCATCAAGGTTACTTCTTTCCCATTTTCTTCTTCACGAAACCCATACACTCCTTCAGAATGGCGGCACCGGCAATACGCATCACCAGATAGTACAGCACCACAGCCATCAGAATGCGGCAAAGCAGGAGCAGCCACAGATTGTGGATAGACTGCGTGGCGAAATAGGTAGCCGTCATCACCGCCAGGGCTGCCAGCGCAAACGGCAGGATATCCTTCAGGAACATCCATACCCGATAGCCTATCAGGCGACGGGAGAAATACTGCCATACGAACAGCCAGATGATGTTCAGCAGCACGTAGGCGATGACCATCGTGCGGATGCCCCAATGCCATATCAGAATCATCGTCAGAATCTGAACCACACCCAGGGCAAAGGTCACCCCAAAATAAGTACCCGACTTACCGTTGCTCACCACCAGACTCGACATGAGCTGGCTCATCGGAATGATGGCACCACTCACGCAGAGAATCTGCAGCAGGAAGGCACTCGCCAGCCATTTTTCGGTGATAGCCAGGACGATGAACTCCCTAGCCACCATTCCAAATCCCAGCATCAGCGGGAAAGTGATGAATGCCGTGAAGCGGATCAGCTTGCGCAAGGCTTCCAACTGGCGTCCCGGCTGCTCACGAAGATCTACCAGCACAGGCTGAGCCACCGAATCCACCATTCCCTGTATCACGCTGTAAGCCTTGAAGTTCCACTGCGAAGCCTGGTTGTAATTACCCGTATCATGCGCCGTGAAGTAATGACCCAGCAGGATATTCAGCACATTGTTGTTGATATGCGTGGTGATGGTGGAAGCCAGCAGTTTGCAGCTGAACTTGAACATCCTGCGGATAGGTTCGAAATCGAACCGCAGACTCGGGCGCCACGGAGAATAATGCCAGAACAGCGCCGTATTCACGATGCTGTAAACGATGGTCTGGGTAGCCAAAGCCCAATAAGACATGTCGCAAAACGCCATGATCACTCCTACCACACTCGAAAAGAGCGTGGCGATGATGCCCGACTGCGCCCGCTGCTTCACCATCATGTGCTTGAAGAGATAAGCCGACTGAGCCGTACAGAGGCTGGAGAATAACAGCGACAGGAATGCATACCGGCAAAGAGGAACCAGTGCCGGAGTATGATAATAGCCCGCTATCAGAGGGGCACAGAGAAAAAGTACCAGGTATAGAAAACCACCTACAGAGATATTAAACCAGAATACGGAGTTATAGTCATTATCTGTAGGTTCCTTGATATTCGTGATAGCCGTGATGAAGCCCGAATTCTGCAAGGCATTGGCTATCAGAGAAAAAACAGTAATCATAGCGATCATACCATAATCGCTTGGCGACAACAATCTGCCCAGGACGATGCCGAATACCAAACCGATAACCTGCATCGCCCCATTGTTCATGGCTCCCCAGAAGAGGCCCTTTGCTGTTTTTTCCTTTAATGTTTCTGCCATTTAAATTTATTTTTTCTTGCTAAAACCATGCGAACTAGCGCTTGAAGAGACTTCTCACCACAAACCAGGTATGCACCAGAACCGTGGTGACAAAGCCATAGTTGCTGCGCATCACCTCGAAACGCTCCTTGAGCGAAGCCTTGTGGTTCTGCACCGACATACCACCATCCAGATAGTTGGTGATGACTGCATGCACATTGCGCAACGGAAGATGGTGCTGCTGAGCCGCCTTCATGATGCGGATGCACCAATCTACATCTGCCGAAAGGCGATAGTGAAGATCATAATGGATTTGGCGGGCGATATCCGTGCGGGCATAAAACGACTGATGACAGACGAGCATCCCCCACTTGAACGAGCGCCAGTTCAGCTTCTCGGGAGGCGAAAGACGGCGATGGCGCAGGAATCTTCCTTCGTCATTCACGATATCGGTATCTCCATAAAGCACGCCCGGCAGGTTCTCGCCCTCGCCTACGCATCCCTCCACATACTCCAGGGTATCGTCGGAAGGAAAGACATCTCCCGCATTCAGAAACACAAGATAGTCGCCCGTGGCACGGTCTATGCCCTTGTTCATGGCGTCATAGAGTCCCTTGTCGGGTTCCGAATACACCACGATTTCGTGGGCATTCTCTCCAGCCTTTGCCCTGTTCTGGTATGCCCGAACCATAGCCAGGGTCTTGTCCTTCGAAACACCATCTATGATCAGGTGCTCGATGTTGCAGTAAGTCTGCTTATTGACACTATCCAACGTACGCTGCAACACACGCTCAGCATTGTAGGTACAGGTTACGACAGTAAACTTAATCATATCCGGTAGTTTTTAAAGGCCATCGCCTGATTATACACCTCAACATATTTCAGCGCCACCGCATGCTGCGAATAGTTATGCATCACCTTCTGCAGGCACGCCTTCTTCAGATTCTCACGGTCGGCTTCTTCCAGCACCCAGTGGATTCCAGCCGCCAGATCCTTGGCATCGCGGTAGTTTGCCACATATCCGTTCTTCTGATGATCGATCATCTCCGGTATGCCGCCCACCTTGAATCCTACGCTCGGCACGCCGCAAGCCATCGCCTCCATGATGGTATTCGGCAGATTCTCCGACAGGGAAGGAAGCACGAAGACATCGGCAGCATTGTAGATATCTGCGATGCGCTTGTCATCACTCACATAACCGAGCGAAACGATCGGGAACGAAAGCTTGCCTTCGAACTCCTCGCTGTGTCCACCCAGTATTGCCACGCAGGTGTTCTCCCTCATCTCGGGATGCTGCTCAGCCATCAGCCGGCACGCCTCTATCAGATAATCCATGCCCTTATAGGGATTGGTGGCTCTCTGGGCGATGAAGAGGATGATGCGCTTGTCCTTCGGCAGCTGCGTGCGCAGACGGGATTCCAGCTTATCCTGCGGACAATAGACATGGGTATCTATCGGATTGGGAATCGTCTCGATGCGATGACCCGCCAGGAGTCCGCTCAACCGGGCTTCCGCTGCCAGCCATCTGCTGCAGGTAACAAAGGAAAGAGCCCCGCTATTATACACCTTCTGCTTCTTCTTCCATATCTTAGCCGACAGATCGTTCTTTCCCCCGTTTCCCGGCAGATACTTGCAGTTGCCGCAGCCATTGTTGTAATGATGGCAACCCAGGGTAAGATGACAGATGGATGAAGCCGGCCAGATGTCGTGCATGGTCCATACCACCGGTTTTCCGCTGCTGATGATCTTCCGGATGGTCTTCAGCGAAAGCATGCCCTGGTTGACCCAGTGCAGATGGATGATGTCAGCCTCCTTGAACTCAGGCAGTGAAGTGATGTCGTATCCCGCATTGGCGATATCGAGTGCAAAGAGATTCTTCTTGGAAAAATGAAGGCGGCAGAAGATGCACCAGCGCTCCCACAGGAAATTCCACTGCATCCTGAGCGAGCGTGGCAACCCCACCACGGTAATATCATCGGTCACCTTATCGCGCACCAGCATCTTAGCCTTAACACCATTGTTGTTAAGGGCATCCATCAGGCGGTTGGCAGCCACGGCAGCTCCACCCGCCTTCTCACTTGTATTTACTATGAGTACTCTCATGATTATCCTTTTAATTCTGCTTGCAAAGATAATGTAAAAATTTGAGTTAGCGAAGAAAAAGGAAGACTTTTAATAAAATAAAACATGCCACAACTCTCAACGAGCTGTGGCATGCACTATGTTTAACTTAAAAATTCTAATCAAAATAGTCTCACGACCTTCTCAATTATCTGTTAAACAATCTACCTTAAAACCTAATAACTAAAAACCTAAATCTATTACTACTAACCTAAACAATCTATTAACCTTTTGACGCTGCAAAGATAGTACTTTTTCTACAAATCTCCAAATAATTCGGCAAAAAAAGTATTATTTTTGAGATTTTTTGATATAAATCAACGAATTATTAGAAAATTCATCAAAAACTAACGAGTTTTTAACCCTCATTAAGCCTTTTCTATCAATACTGTAGCGTAAGCTGAGATTCCTTCCATTCTTCCGGTAAAGCCCAACTTCTCTGTGGTTGTAGCCTTGATGGAGATCTGGTCTTCCTCTACACCCATCACTTTTGCCAGACATTCCTTCATGGCAGGAATGTGCGGATTGAGCTTCGGACGCTCTGCACAGACCGTTGCATCGATGTTGCCCAGGGTATATCCCTTGGTGGCAATCAGGTCCATCGTCTTCTTGAGCAGAATCTTGGAATCCACATTGAGGGTCTCTGCTGCCGTATCAGGGAAATGATAACCGATATCACGCATATTGGCTGCACCCAGCAGGGCATCGCAAATGGCGTGAATCAACACGTCGGCATCACTATGGCCGAGCAAACCCAACTCATAATCTATCTTGATACCACCCAGCCACAAGTCACGGTTCTCTACCAGCTTGTGAACATCGTATCCGAATCCTACACGTATATTCATAATCTTATATTTATAATTAAAGTTATTAATATGTTTATATTCTCTATTCTGTCTGCCTATCGCTTGAACAGGTCTTTCAATCCGTCCATATCGAACGCCAGCGTAAAGCGCAGGGTCTGGTCGAGCGGATTGCTCTTGGCGGTGGCTACCACATAGGAAGCATCGAGCGAGAAGACATTCATCTTGAAGCCGGCTCCCACCGTGAAGTACTTGCGGTTGCCCTTGCTCTGGCTCTCGTGATGATAGCCGGCACGCAGGGCAAACTTGTCATTATATACATACTCGGCACCTACGCCATAGTTGATTTCCTCCAGCTCTTCCTTGAATCCGCCTGGGGCATCGCTGAAGCTCTTGAAGATGCCGCTGATGCCCGAAATATCGTTGTATTCGCGATGCACACGGTCTTCATACTCCGAGTTGTCCTCTCCCTCCTTCTGAGCAGGTACCGTCGGCACGAGATACTTGTTGGCATCTGCGGCGATGGTAAAGCGGTTGTACTCGTCGATAGGAATCATCAGTGAGGCTCCCAGACGCAGATTGGTAGGCAGGAACTCGCCATACTCCTTACCGCTGAAGGTAATCTTGCTGCCGATATTCGAAATGTTCAGACCTACGCCCAACTGGCACTCTCGCGGTCCGATGTTGACATAGTTCTGATAATAGGCTGCGATATCCGCCGCAAAAGCCGAGGCTGGCGAATTTTCCTCCTGATAGTCGAAGCGCAGGTCGGAATAGATCCAGCGGATGGCTGCCGCCAGGGAGAATTTCTCGCTGAGCATCAGAGAGTAAGCCACATCGATCGACATCTCATAGGGATTGATGGTCATCGTATTGTCGTTTTCTCCCGGCTCAGAAAGAAACACCTCACCCATGTTGAAATAACGGAGCGAAGCGGATACGGCACTGTAATCGCCTATGCGGTAATAGCCCGAGAGATAGGCGAGATTCATGTCGTTGACCAGCGAGCGGAGCCATGGAGTGAAGTTCAGCGCCACGCCCGCCCTGGAGATGTTGAAAGGATACTTTGCCGGATTCCAATACTGCGAGTTGACATCCGGATCGGTTGCCGCACCCACATCACCCAGACCTCCGCCACGGGCATCGGGCGCTATGGTCTGAGAGATGACGGCATAGTTTACCGGATTGAAAAGACTCTCCTTGGTGTCTCCCTCTCCGTTCTGCGCCGATGCCGTCAGCGCCCATACCGAGAGGAAACCGGTTGCGAATATCTTGACGATTCTATTCATACTACATTATTTTATATGATGATATTTTCTATTTTATAATGATCAGTTTCCGGGTCTTGGAGGCATAGCTGCTGCCATCCGATGAAACCTTGACCCGATACAGATAGATGCCCGTACCCAGAGGGCGACCGCCATCTACCGACAGATCCCACTTCACGGTATAGACCTCCGATGCCGGCACTCCGCTCTCGGCATGGCGCCAGAGCTGTCTGCCCGAAGTATCATAGAGTTCGATCACCACATCCATCCGGCTCTCCGTCCTGTCGTGAGAAACGATGAAGGTGGTGGTGCTGCGGGCTGGATTCTCCGTCACGCCCACATCGAAGAGCGATGGAGCCAGACCGCTTACCACATTGAAGTGGAGGGTGGTGGTAGAACTGTTGTTCTGGATATCCCATGCCGTGAAGGTAAGCTGATGCCTGCCTGCCGGAAGTTCCGGAATACTGTAGCAGGTGGAACCGCTGGTATAGGTTCCGAAATCATACGAGAAATAACCGTTGAGATTGTAGGTCTTCGACTGATCTCCGTCTATCACCAGCTTCAGGTCATGGCCGAGTCCGCTTCCTGCGGCATTGATTCCGTCCTTGTCTGATATCCTTGCCACGAAATAAGGGGTGGTATTCACATTGCCGCCATCCACGAAGGTAGGCGAGTTCAGATAGCAGAATACCGACGGACCGATGGAGTCGTTTCCTGCCACCACGCTGCCGCCCACCTTGAACCGTGCGCTTTCTCCATTCGCCCGCAGCGCCTTGTCGTTGCTGACGGCATAGAGATTCATCAGTCCGGTATCACCCGAATAATTGATGTCCTTAGGTACGGCAAAGCTGAAGGCGAACTTGCCGCCGGATACACTGTCAGCACCCTGATAGAGCGTCTTCTGCCGGTCGTAATACTGGAAGGCTGTGGAGGCTCCGTCGGCTGTGGCATCATTCAGCTTGCAGGTAACCAGTTCCCTGGAATCCCTTACCGTAGCCGTCACTACCCCCTGGAAATCCACATCCGTCTCCACATGTCCCGCAATCCTGGCTATATCTCCGGCTCTCAGCAGCGGAACCGTATCGGTGCGCTGGCAGGAGATGCCGTTGATGGAATCCACCACTACCTTCATCATCGGCAGGTTGAGCGAGAGGGCAGGATCTCCGAGCAGGGCATACTGCAGATGGTTTTCCGAGCGGTCTATCTCGCCCGCCATCACATTGCCCAGCATCACGTCGTTCTGTGCCAGCCGGTGTGCCTCGCCTATCGCAAGCGGCTTGCCGTCTTCCCGGCTCAGCACCCTGCGCAGGAAGGCACGGTTCATATACTTGTTCTGCTGGGCAAACACGGTACGCGTGGTACCATAGAATGCCACAGCTCCACCTTTTTCATTCAGCAGGGCAGCCTCGCCGATGGTAGATTTCGTACCGTCATAAGGCATGATGTCGCAGGATGCCGTCACCCACAGCGGCAGGTTTTCGTTTCTGAACGATTCGAAATCCGTAATCTTGAGCACGTTTTCATGCGAAATCTGGGTCTCGCTTCCATGTCCGGCATAATCCATCACCAGGGCACCATTAGCCTGCTGCTGCCTGATGATACTGGAGACTTCGGGATAGGTATTTCCCGTTGAGGAGGTCTGGCGGGTGTAGGCATCCCACATCACCTTTCTGATGAGATAGCCCGGATAGAGCGAGGCGATATCGTCTGCCACCTCGTTGGCATCCGCCATGTGGAGATTCTCGTTGCCGTCATCGCCCATGAACATCAGGGTGTTCTGCCAGGCTCCGGCATTGGCGTTCTTCTTGTAGTTGATGGTCTTGTCCACCAGTATCCTGGCTTCCTGCGCCGTGGTTACGGGGAATCGTCCTACCGCCACATCCTGCAGTTCGGTTTTCGGATCGGCTCCCTTTCCTTCGCCGATGATTCCCAGCCAGCTGTCGCTCACGTAGCAGGTGGTCTTGCTGAACGAGTCATCGCTCTCATGACAGAGCAGGTAATCATCCGGATTCAGCAGCCTGCAATCTGCCGTGAGCATCCGGTTGTCCCATACGCAGTCGCCGAAGAGCAGCAGATACTTGGGCATGTCAGCAGCCGTAACCGCCCTGTCGCTCAGCATCCGCAGATAGCGGCGGTAGGCATTGGCATCGGGGGTACCGCTGGAGAATTCATTATAGAGTTCATCGGCGGGCACGATATTCACGCGCAGCCCGTCGTGGGTTTCGTGGAATTCCTTGAGCCGCTGTGCCTGCTTGAGCAGTTTCTGCGAGGTTGGGATGATGATCACCATATCAGCAGCCCCGTCGGCATGGTGATCCTGCGGGGTGATGCCATACACATACTCGGCTGCAGGAATCTGACTTCCGAAACCGGCAAACGGTGCTGGCTTCTCCCAGGTTACGGCTACATAATCCAGATGAACCGGTCCACCGCAGAGTGGCTGTATCTCGATGGTATCCTTCTCCCCGAAATCCTGGAGCGGATAGGTGGCGCTCCTTTCCACACCTACCGTATAGGCACTGCTGCTGGTATTGGTAGGCAATTGGAGGTTCAGGGTTCCCAGTTCCTTCTGGTTCTTCCTGATCTGCACCTGGGTGTTGGTACCGGCGGTAACAGCCACCACCAGCTTTCCCCGGCTGCATCCGGTAGGATTGGTGATGACCACCTTCTGGGTATCGCCCACCTTGACGGCTGTAGGATGGAAGAGATTCCTTCCACCCTGCATCCAGCTGAACCCATCTACTTCATAAAGAGAATGATAATCTTCCGGCATCGGATGGCAGGAAGATACGAAAGAGGCTGAATCTGCCCAGAGACTCGGCGACTCATCGCTCTGGGTGATGAAATAATAGCCATAGTCTGAATAGGGATTGCGGGTGCGCACCGTAGCCGTCGGGCTGCTCCAGCTCACCGCACCGCGGGCGTAGAAATAATGTCTGCCATCCACTACATACTGCGGCACCTCCTTCAGGTCGTCCGTCTCCCGAATATCCTGGGCATAGAGCGCTTCGTTCTGGAGATTTCCTCCATAACCGTAGATCTTCACCTTGCTGATATCCGAAAAACCGGCACGGCGCACCACGTCGGCAGTCAACTGATGAATACCCGTTTCGCTCACCCTGATCTTTGCCCATTTTCCGCTTGCCAGCACAGAATGGTCGGCATAGGCGGGAGAAGAATCCTCCCCACCGCGGGTCTTCAGCCGGGCTTCCTGCTGCGAACTTGTCAGCAGATGCCACTGGCTCTGTGAACTTGTCTGCAGATGCAACTGGCTCTGCGAACGTTTCAGCGGCTTCGCCTGGATATCCAGCATGAAGCTCACCAGCGCCTGGTATCTGTGCTCCCTGAAAACGAGAGGAGAAAAGGAAATCACCAGCAAGCCTTGTTTCCGGCATTCGGTTACCTGCTGGCAGATGGCCACCTGCTCAGGGAGAGCAGCGCCCGACAATCGGTTGTAATGAGAAATATCGGTAGCAGGCATATCCACATACTCCGGATATTTCACTGTTACCGTATAGATAGAATCCTGATAATCACCCTGCAAAGGCAAAGAATATACGAATTGAGGCAATATGGAGTCCACCTTCACCTCCTGCGAGGTAAGGTTGAAGAATCTCTGTGCAGCAGCAGGCAGCGCCATCAGCACCAGCACTGCCACGATACAGAGGTATTGCCATATTCTACTCTTATTCATATATTCTTTCTATTTACACATAAAGTCGAGCACCTTTCTATCTTCGAGATAGCCCTCCAGATGGTCGTCGATCTTCACCGGACCGCATCCTGTAGGACAACCCGTATAGAGCAGGTCTCCTGTCTTGAGCGTAAAATACTGGCTGATGTAGGAGATGATTTCATCCACCTTGTAGAGCATATCGCTCGAACAGCCTTCCTGCACATTCTCGCCGTTGATGTTGAGATGGAAGTGGATAGCCTGGATGTCACGGAACTTCTGGATATCCACCCATTCGCCGATGGCGGCAGAACCGTCGAATCCCTTGGCAAGCTCCCAAGGCTGTCCAGCCTCTCTCAGCTTCTTCTGCATCTCGCGGGCGGTAAAGTCGATGCCCACGGTCACCGCATCATAATAGCGGTGGGCGAAACGCTGCGGAATGGTCTTGCCCAACTTGCAGATGCGCACCACCAGCTCGGTCTCATACTCTATTCTTCCCAGATGATCCGGAATGAAGAAAGGCTTGCCGTTGTTGAGCAGCGCAGAATCAGCCTTGGTAAAAATAACAGGACGCTCTGGTTTAGATAACGTACCATGCAGCGATTTATTGTGTTCGGTATAGTTCATACCGATAGCAAATATCTTCATAACCCCAAAAATATATATAAAAAAGAAAGGGGAGTTAGAAGCAAAGCTAAGCTTTAACTCCATAACTCCCGGATATTCTAATTTAACTATAAGTCAAATTAATGCTTGCTTTTGAGTAATGATTACTCAGCAGCAAGAGTAAAGCGCTGGTAAGCAAC
>OBSA01000229.1_pt1 | contig 13137 bp, 10 predicted proteins | sample 1501291 | NCBI WGS metagenome assembly OBSA01 (sample SAMEA3360679, study PRJEB22359) | human gut metagenome | biome: ENVO:urban biome; feature: ENVO:human-associated habitat; material: ENVO:feces | place: Bangladesh | collected 2011 | reverse complement strand
GATAATGATGTAACAACTGAAGTTGTTGATGCCAAATTTATGGGAATGATCAGAATTAACTAAAATTATCGTTTCGAACAGCATATGCACTGTTATTGTTTTCACAAATGCATATTTATTCTACTAAGGATCTCACCTAGAGATCCTTTTTTATTTTCAGGAGTTTTAAAATGAACGACAGCACCATCAGGCTTTCTGCCGACACGTCTGCTCTGACGGATTCACTCTCCAAAATTGCCGAAGAGATGACGGCCATGAAGGACGCTGTTTCCTCCTCTGCTGCGGCTATGGGAGCAAACCTTGATGCATCCGCAAAACAGGCCGAAGCTACCAATGCCGCCATTCACGGACTTGATGAGAGCGTTAAGACTGTAACGGATTCGATTGAGGCTCAGACCAAAACCGTAAACGACCTCGGAACTAAGCAGAGCAAGGTTACAAAGGAAATCAGTAAGGCTCTTGAAACGCAGAACTCTCAACAGAAGGATGCCAACACCACTCTTGCTGAGCAGAAGAAAATCATGCAGGAGCAGGAAACCGAAATCAAAAAGGTCACCAAGGCCGTGGACAATCAGACCGGAGTTCTCAAGAAAAACGCCAACGGCTGGAAAATGCTGATGACCGGCTTTGCCATCAAGTTTGCCTCCGAGACTGTGGATATGTTTAAGAGCATCATCTCCACCGGACTTGAGGCCTCTCGTGTATACGAGGACATGTCGGCAAGACTTTCTCCTTTAGTGGGAGATTTGGAAACAGCTCAGAAAACTTTCTGGAGTCTGAACGGTCTTGAGGATGAGACGGCTACCGCTACCGATAAACTCGCCAAAGCCTTTGTGGATTTAGGCAACAACGGACTTACCAACTCAAACGAACAACTTAAAACATACGCTACCATTGCCCACGGCACAGGCAAAGATTTGAACACACTGACCGATGCGGTTATCGCCTTCTCGCAAGGCTCTACCAAGGCACTCAGGCAGTTTGGCATTACAGCAAAGGATAACGGTGACACCATTTCCTTAACCTATAAAGGCTCAACCACCGAGATTGAAAAGAACAGCAAGGCTCTTGACGAATATCTGACTAAACTTTCTCAGAACAACTTTGACGGAGTGCTGGAAGCCAAACTCAACACTGTATCTGCCGCCACTGGAAGGCTGGACAATGCCTGGGGTACTTTTTGCACCAGACTCATGCAGTCAAACGGCGGATTCGGTGAACTTATCATTATGGGGAATGACTTTCTGGCTAACACCCTGAACGGCATTTCCGAGTGGCTTGATGATCCAGCGGTGATTGAGTGGTTTCATAATCTGGCTAAAACAGTACGTGATACCTTTGAGGGTATACGCACGGCATGGGAAAGCGTTAAAGACTTTTTCAGCGATACTCTTGAGCTTATCGGCGTTGAAATGAAGGTCGGCACCGGCTCATGGAAACTTTTCTTTTCAAACTTTTTTCAGTTCGCGCAGATTGGACTTCTGCAACTCAGTCAGAAGGTCGGTGAACTGTGGGACAACACCATCGGCTACCTCAATGCCATAGGTGAAGGTATCGGCTCTGCCTTATCCGGCGGTGAGTTTTCAAGAGGCTTTGATTTTGCTCGGGAGAAAACCAAAAGAGAAGCTGAGGAAACTGCCAAAATCTACAAGGCTACCATTGCCGGAATCGAAAAGGAGATAACCGAGTCTCAGAGCCGCATTGCGGCTGAACGTCAGCGACTTGCTGAAAAGTATCAGAACAAGCCTGTGGGTGAAGGCTCACAGTCTGATGAAGGTTTGAGGATTGGAGCCAATAAAGCTCCCAGCAAGGAGAAAAGCAGTGGTGGTGCATCAAAGGCACTTGAGGCTAAAGATACATGGACACCGTACTATGAGCAGATTATTGAACTCGATATCCGCTCAAAGGGAGACCTTGAACAGCTTGCATGGGAGCATGCCAAAAAGCTCTCTGAGTTTAATGCCGTCATTGCCGAAAATGCTCAAATATCCGAAACCGAGAAGAATAATGCACTGCTTATTCTCCAGCAGGACTACCAGCGCCAGCGTGCTGAAATCGAAAAATCCGCCACAGACTTCATCAACTCTCTCTATCCCGAGGATGAGGAAATTGTGCGTCTTCAGGAAAACTACGGCAGGAAACTTGAGCTGCTGGAGCAGTACCACAATGACAGACTGATTTCCGAGGAAAACTACCTGCAGGCGCATACCGCACTGTTGGAGAAATACACCACCGACTCAACTGCTACCAAACAGAAAAAGCAGTCTGAGGATTTGAAAAAGATGATGGAGCCTTACGAGAAAATGGCTGATGCCACTATTTCAATCTCCGATGCCTTTGATGATTTATCTGCCAACATGAATGAATCCTCCTGTGCCTATAAGGCTTTATTTGCGGTTCAGAAGAGTTTTGCCGTGGCATCTGCCACCATGGATGCGGTGCAGGCGTGGATTAAGGCTTTGAACGATCCGACAGCAGTCACATGGCCGCAGAAACTTGCCAACTACGCATCTGCTGTTGCCACCACTACTGCCGCCATCTCCCAACTCACATCTGTGTCTATGCATGACAAGGGAGGTTTTATCAAACCGGGAGAACTCGGCATCGTGGGCGAATATGGCCCTGAGCTGATTGAGGGACCTGCATCTGTTACATCAAGACGCAAAACTGCTGATTTGGCGCGTTCTGCTTTAACTGCTCAAGAGAGCACCTCGCCTAGTTATGCGAACGTCGTGATCAACCTTTATGAGAGCCAAGATAAAGCCGGCACCGTGGAAACCTCTGAGGACGATGAATCAAGAATCATAAATATTTTTGTATCGGACATCAGACGTGGTGGCGATATGAGTGCTGCAATCCAAAATACATTCAATCTTAAAAGAGTAGGAGCATAAAATTTTATGTTTTTCTTTCCCATTAGTTTACCTAAACCCCAGCAGAACGGGTATGCAAGAAAATATGAACCCAATATGCTGCGCACACAAATGAGTGACGGATATGTGCGTCAAAGGTTAATCAACCAGGGAGCACCAGACAGCGTATCGGTTACCTGGCTCTTTAACTCGGAGGAGTTTTCGGAGTTTTTGGCATGGTACAAAGGCAACATACGCTCGGGGGCAGACTGGTTCGTCTGCCCTTTGCTTTCTTGCGAGAAAAACGAAGTTGCCTATCAATATTGCAGAATACAAAAAGGACAGTTCACCCAAAGTCTGCTTTTCAGGAATGACGAAACAGCCATGTATAAGATTTCCTGCAACTTGGATGTATCCAATACTGTGGTTGATGACGGTTCTTGGAGCGAGCACTATGGCTCTAAAGGAAATGCAGACGATGCATACGGCAAGGTAATGCTGTTTGAAAATGCCAACATTTCCGGAAGATCTTCCTCAATGGAAGAAGATACCGATACAGAAAAAATCTCCGTATCTGCCATATTTCCTGTTGAGGACAAAAACGCTGCAGGCACACTGTCCGCAATCGAAGAAGATGACGAAACTTCTGTTCAGTCATCATTTAAAACTATCGAAATAAATACTGAATATGAGGAGACATAGCCATGGCGCTAAAGAAAAAAGTCACTTACAGCGCAGCATATAATGCTGAAACAGATGCCATAAACACACCTTTAAATTCCTTGTTGCAGCAGGTTGCATCGTTGATCTTGTCACAAAATCCTGGTCTTTCGGTTCTGGACACCATTACCTATGGCAGTTCGAGAATGGAAGATGCCCCTTTATACAACAACAGACCCGATGCACTGAACGCTGACTGTTTTGCGAATCGCTATTATGAATCCGACGTCATTTTTATCGGCACAGACAAAAACAACGTGTGTCTCTCTATAAATTTCTTTCAGGGAGAACTGGTGGTTGCAATGAACATGACGCCGCATATGGAACAGAAGTATGTAGATGCCTGGCAAGATTTAGGTTTAAGCAAACAACTTCCGTTCTACGCAGTAGGTAAAGCATCGCGCTCGTTTAATTTTAGTGCCGGCTATGTAAATTGGTATTCATACACATTGCCTTACCGAATCGTGGACAACGCAATCAGCATAAGCGTTTTGTATTGGGATACAACATACAGCAGAGGCTATTCTTTCATAAACGGAACAGATCAAAGCGACGGCACCGATTTGGTCATATACACCACCGATGAAGGAAATGGCAAAAAAGGACTTGGTGGGGCAATATGGACCTGGGGAAGGATCAGCTCAAACAAATATTATCAAAGACCATGCATACTGGTCTGGAGTTTTTCAGAAAACTTGTCAAACAACATGGCCAAGTACATCGGTTTGTCTTATTACACCAATTCTCCGTCCGAGGCTGAGCAAGTAATCTGCAACGCTCAATACGACATAAGACAATGGTTCTGTGCGGACAACAATTATTACTACTACTGCATGAACGGGCAGTTCTTTGCTATATGGCACACGCTCGGTGGTTCAACCGGATGTGTTGATGGTAATTACAAGCGTGTCAATTCAATGAAGCTTTATGATGCCGTCAACAGAGCCTATGAAGAATCGCAAGGGGGAATAGAGCCTGGTTCAACGAACAGTTATTTCGTTTCCGTTTTATGTTCGGCTTATAACTTGCCAAGACTGGATCCTGGACAGGCATACATCAGGCGAATGCGAATACCGGGGTGGAATGCTAATTGTAAGGGGGAGATCTACTTATTGTGGTCTCCCTCTTTAGTTGGAGCAAACTCTGGCGACATCGTCGAGGTTGGAGATAAGACGTATGCCGTTATCACCGAAGGCGCTCTGTGTTGGGTGACTAGGGCGGATTAAATGGCAATACTTACCTTAAATGAAATTTACGCAAGCGGGGGTAATCTCCCGCTTTATTGTTTGCGCATAACCAACTCCGAAATCGGCACCCTGCGTTATGTTTTGGCAAATGAAAATATGATCCTCGGCGGAGAGGAATACCTAGCCTCAGGGTTCACCATTTCACTTCCTGAACGTTCGGACTCGGGGTTTACGGATTTGTCTTTCGGCGTATGCAATGTTTCGGGTGAGGTTTATGGCTATATCAGGCAATTGCAGGAAGGCGTTATACCGAAGTCTACCTATATAACGCTAGAGCAGTTTCACCCCGATTCGCTCGATTTGCTCTACAGTCTGACTCTTACTATGACGGGCGTTCAGGTAGACAACAAAGAAGCGGTGTTTACTGCATCATTTGCGGACATGCTGAACACTGAATTTCCAAAACTTAGATACACCGCAAACAATGCTCCAGGACTTAAATATGTGGCAAGTTAATCTCAACCGTTATCTTTTGAGCCGGCACGTTCGAGGTGGCCGCAGCTTTCCTAATCTTGATTGCTGGGGGTTGGTGCGTGATGTGTATAAATCTATTGGGGCGACATTGCCTGAGTTCGTTGATTTTGAACAATGCACTATGCATAAAGCGGCGAAAAGTTGTATTGCTGAGCATTTATTTTTTGAAGTGGATGAGCTGCAAGACTTTGACGTAATCGCATTTTTCAGAAAAAACCGGCTCTTTCACGTAGGGATTTGTTACCAAAACAAAATCCTTCATACCACCCAAAACAGAAATTGCCGCTATGAGCCGATTTCTAATTTTTTATCCCATTCTGACAATATTTGTGTGAGGTATTACCGATGCAAATTGCTGTATTTTCACGAGAAAACTTAACTAAACCCCTAGAAAGTTTAAGCGTAAACTCTCAAGGTTTGACTATCGAAACGCTGCTCATCAAACAGTGCTCTGCCTACAAAACAGAGTTTAATAATTATGTTTCTGCCTATGCAGATTTACACAAGATTGAGCATCAAGATTGGGGGGACTTTGATTTAACCCATACCAAAGAGCTGATGTTCGTCATTGAGCCTGGCGCTTCACTATCAGGTGCTGCTATTGCTGCAATCATTGCGGCGGTCATAGCTGTGGCGTCTACTGCTTTTTCTCTTATTATGATGAACAAGCTGAGCAGTTCAAATACGGGTAACACTAAGACAGGTAGCACAATTTACGACGTAAATGCTCAGGGCAACAAAGTAAAACTTCAGGCGGTTATACCAGAAAATTTTGGTTACTTTAAAAAATTTCCCGATTATCTATGCGATGCCCACTCTTTTTACCGCAACAACAAATATTTTATAGATTTGGTGTTATGCCAGGGACGAGGTTTTTACTCCTACTCAAAAAAGCATGATGATATATACATTGCCAACACTCCGCTGTCTGAACTAAACAACGGCTCTGTGCAAGTAAAAATATATGAGCCAGGTACAGTCCTCACCAAAGAAAATTCAATTGAAGATGGTTGTTGGTATGGTTGGTACTCATCAATTGAGGTAACCCGTCAAGGTAAAACCTTAAAAGGTGTGGTTGAGGAAGCTAAAAGCGGAACAGCAACATTGTCGGTATCCTTTGGCTCGCAATCCTTTATTGCTCATAAATACACTCAAACAATCTATGCTTCAGGATCATCGGGTCCATCATACAGAAGTGTTAAAACAAGTTATAACTTACCATGGAAGGCAGGCTCTTATTTTCATATAAGTGGAACGCCAGGCATAAGGTTGGTTTCACTAGGATCAGATAAAGTTTTGGGTGTCATAACTGAGCAAGGTCTGTGTGTTCTATACTTAAAATTAAGCGATAATATTAGTAATTTAAATTACTTAAGAGCAAGAAAGACTGAGAGCGTTGATGGAATTGAAAGCATTGTTGCTGCTGGCGACTTGCTGAGAATAACCCTCAACAGGACATCCACCACAAAATACATCTCCTCTGCGATGGGTTCGCAGGGGCCGTCAACCGAAACAGCGAGTGCCACCAATACCTCAAATTTTGATGCGGAACTTTTAGCGTTGGAACAATACACTAACGAAAACAAAGAGCGTTGCATAGCGGTAACTTTAAGTTTAACTGAGGCAGATATTCCAAAATATCCTGACTATCCTACTCCGAGGGGCAAACTTGTAGCGCAATCTCAAAGTGACGAACTTTCTTGTTATCAGCCAATTCCTGCAGACTACCCATACGACTCTGATGATGGTTTGTATCTTTTGGAAAGCAGCGCTGACGGTATTACATACTGCAAGAGATCTTCTGATGATTATGTAGCGATTAAAGATTTTGAGTTTTGGAGTCAAGGCGTAACTAGCACAGACATCACTTTTACATTGGATGAAAACTCCAGCGACAGTGCTGGCAATTTTATTGGTCCCTTCAGAGCTTGCCCTGTTGGTGCTGTTTCTAATAAATTTGAATTAGATTTTTCATTTCCTCAAGGTCTAGGCTATTTAACTGATGATGGTGATTTTGATGAACGCACCATATCCATCCAAATTGACTACCGCTTAGTTGATTCGAATGACGCTTGGCAGACAATCACGCAAACCTGGACCAACAACACTAACGACGAACTGGCTTACACCATTCCTATAGACGTTCCTGTTTCTGGAAATTATGAATTTCGTTGCAAAAATCTAACACCCGATGAAGATTCCACCCGAGTCCTTCGAGAATGCAAATGGGTCGGTCTTAAAAGCTGCATAACCACTCAAAACAAATATGACGACATGACCGTGATTATTTGCAGATTCAAAGGCACTGAAACTTTGTCTGAGTTATCTGAAAATCAAATATGGACTTTGTGGACGCGAAAACTGCCAACCCTTGATTGTAAAAATGCTGATTTAAATGATAGCAATAAGATGGTGGCAACGCGTGATCTCGCACCAGTGGTTAAATACATCTGCGACAACTCAAAATACAAGGGGATCATAAACACCACTTCCCTCAAGCAATTTGATGCTTATTGGAAAGCCAAAGGTTTGTATTTAGACGGAACGCTTGATGATGACAATACTCTGCTGGAGGCTTTAAAGGATGTTCTGAAGGCCGGTTTTTCAAGTTTAACCGTTCACGAAAACAAACTCAGTTTTTGCAGACTCCACAAACTTGAAAACAACGAGCCTTTAACTCAAATATTTACACCACAGAATTTAACCTCATCGCCCAAAGCAACCATTACGTTAAGACGCGATGATTCCGTCGATGAGATTGTGGTTGAATACATAGATCCCGCAACCTACAAAACAGCAACACGTTACGTTCACCTTGATGATCTCGCCAAAGCTGTTGTTACCCTCTATCCTACTAGTAATAACCAAGAAACCTTAAATGCCTTCGGTGTGGTTCAAGAAAGGGTGGCTGTTGCTATGGGATTAAGGCGACTCAGATATCTGATTTACACCAATACCAAGTATGAGATTAAAACAGAACTCGACGGTCTGAATTGTCAGTTCAACGACATCGTGGGTTTGGTGCTCGACCATAATCTTAGCAACATCACAGGCAGAATTTTAGGTGTCGAAAATGATGTTATAGAGGTGGACAGAGAAATTCCCGCAGCCAAAGACTACGGAATAATTTACATCAGAAAGCTTGACGGTTCGATGTGCCAAACAGAATACACCAGAATCGACAGCCGTCATTTGCAGTTATCCCAGAATTTGCCTTTCCCCTGGAATGAAGAATACGGAAGTTCTCTTGAATATCCTTTCTTTGCCATAGGCGAACTTATCAAATGCTGGGTTACCGACGTCAAACCCAACAACAAATCATGCTCTTTGGAATTGGTGAATTATGATGAGCGCGTATTTGGTGATGATTTATAGGAGACAAGAATGAAAATAATCGCTTTTTGCGTTTTAGACGAAAGCTATATAGATCCCGCAATTGTGGCATTAAGGAGTTTCTGCCAATGGAACAGCGGAATCGAAGTCCTATGTTATGCAGAAAAAGGAGCAAATTACTCAAGGCTGCGTCAAGCACTTGATGGATATCTTGTAACCATCAAAGAGGTTGCTTTTCCAAAGGAGGAGATTTTTGACAAAGTAGGTGGCAAATATCTGTTAATACCTAATAGCGCAATGCCAGCAATCTCGCAAAGACTTATCTGCCTTGATGAATTGAAGGAAAAATACGACTTAATCATCAATTTTGATTTGGACACTCTGTTCTGCAATTCAATCAAAAATGCCCTAGTAGGTGCCGACGCAAACCATATTTATGGCGTGGATGAAAAAGAAAACCGTGACAGATGGATAAACAACTTCGGACTGAATGAATGGATACCAAGTGGCAGATATTTCAATACCGGATTTGTCATTTATGGCTGTGAAGTTTTAAAGAAGTTCTCCTTATACAAAACTTACTTGAAAGCCATGAAAGAAACCCCCGAACGCTTTAACTGCCCGGAGCAGGATTTCTTGAATTACTTTTTGCACGAGCATTTGGTTTTGCTCAAGCCTTGCTACAACTTGATGTTTACCGACAGACTTTATTCATCATTGGCACCCGTGATGGTGCATTTCTACGGTTCGCTAAAACCATGGAATTCCGCCTATATGGGAAATGCTGATTTTTATTATGACAGATACAGAAAAGCGACACGCCAATGCAGACGATGGTTATCATCAAATTTTATGAGCGACTGTTAGGTCGCTTTTTTTATGGGAGACAAATATGAAGGAATTTTGGACTATTACACAATTAGTGTTTTCTGCTTTAGGAGGCTGGTTAGGTTATTTTATGGGAGGATATGACGGTCTTTTGTATGCTCTGATTATTTTTGTGTTTGTCGATTATCTCACGGGAATTATGTGCGCGATTACCGACAAAAAGTTATCTTCAAAAACTGGATTTAAGGGCCTTTTTCGGAAGATCCTTATTTTTATGATGGTTGGTGTTGCCAACATCATAGACACCAATGTGATGGGGCAAGCAGGTGTATTAAGAACCATGGTGATTTTCTTTTACCTCTCCAACGAAGGCATCTCGCTCTTTGAAAATGCTGCTCATCTAGGCCTTCCTGTACCTGCCAAATTAAAGGAAATTTTAGAACAGATTCATGAAAGAACCGAACCTAAGGAGAAGAAAAATGACCAATAGTTCACTAGTTAAATACACTCAGCTAAGCCCAAACCATTCAGGGAAAAGAACTCACGAAATCGACCGCATCACCCCTCACTGTGTGGTGGGTCAGCTTTCGGTTGAGAAGATTTGTGGGGGTTTTGCTGATAAAAACAGACAGGCAAGCTGCAACTACTGCATCGGTGCTGACGGCAGAATCGGACTATGCATTGATGAGCAGAACCGCTCTTGGTGCTCATCATCCAGAGACAACGACCAGCGTGCCGTTACCATCGAATGCGCCTCTGATATGACTGAGCCTTATGCCATGAATGATAAGGTGTATGCCGCCCTGGTAGATCTGTGCGCTGATATCTGCAGAAGGAACGGTAAAAAGAAACTTGTATGGATCGCTGATCGTGATAAGGCATTGAGTTATTCGGTCAAGAGTGATGAGATGCTGCTGACCGTCCACCGCTGGTTTGCTCGAAAGAGCTGTCCGGGAAATTGGCTATTCGGGAAGTTGGGCGATTTGGCTGATTCTGTTAACTGCAAACTGGGAGGGTAGAAATAAAAAGAACCGCAGTTTTAGTCTGTCGGTTCTTTGCCAAAATTCTCGGGAAGCTTAGCCGCAACAAGCATTCCTGAGAATATCGATCATTTCATTCTCATGTTGTTTGCATATCTCGGCTTTCCAACATGCACTAGCTGTTTTGTTTTCATTGCCAATGTTGTTCGTTAATTCGCTCATTATGCGGAGTTTAAGACTACCTTTGGCAATCATTTTTTCAAACGTACTTTTCTTTGCTTCTGGTGACATATTAGAAAACTTAGAATTTACATTTCTTTGAATAATGCATAAATTGCCAAATTGATCTACACCATCATTCCATGATTCAAATGTTCCTTCTGACGGATGTTGCGGATACCAATGTTCTACCGAATTTCTAAATTCAAAAACAAAGTCATCATATTTACTCTTATCAGATTCCCAAAGCAGATAATCAAGATAATTAAATACGATATGAGGTGTATCAACACCCATTGCATAGTTATTATCCTGACATTTATTAAAGAAAAGCTCGTTAACAGCGTTCTGAGCAATAGATTCTATTTCCTGCCCATAATTTACCATAAGTTCTTCTTCGGTATTTTTGCAGTTGCTCTCTGATAGCCATACCAGAAGATCTGTAATCCAATGCATAACCTTTGGTGACGTATAAGATACTCTTAATGCAGATTGCAACATAATGTTCGTTTTAGTCCTGCTGTCGTTTGTCTTTTTCCATTCAGAACCTTGTTTAAAACTGGTGTTTTTGTAATAAGGCTTTTTATTTGATTGCTGTCCGGAAACATGCAACTCCTTAAGACTCCATTCTCCGTCTGAATTATCATTTGCAAATTCTCTCTTCAATACATACTTATCAAAAAGATATCGAGATCTGAGAAGACACATAATGAATTTCTTCGAGAAAACTTCTTTTTTTTCGTTTATAGGTGTTCCGCGATATATTCCTTTTTCTACGACGTCTTTAAAATTACCGAGAAGTTTTTTGTCATCGAGAAGATTGTTCAGAATTTCCTTATTGTTGTTGTCTTTGACATCGTTTATTGCAACAAAAACACGTAATGCATGAAGCAGAAAATAAGGAAATTCAATAACACTCTCAAATCTGACCCTATTGTTATCATCATCGACAATATCATCATATGACACCTTATAATTTTTTTGTGTGATATCGCATATCAAAGCCCCATTTTCTTCTTCAGAAGTGTTCTTTGAAATTTCTTTGTAATCATTCCAACTGCCTGACGGGAGCCATCCCCAGTCTCCTCCAAAAACACATTCTCTGGAACTCTTATTAAGATGCATTTGTACATACCCGGTCATATCACTGCAGGCTTCCCAAATTTTGGCAAAGACTACTTTGTCCGAATCTTTATCGAGGAATTCCATGAGATAAGCTTTTAAAATATCATGCTGTTCCAACTGTTCTCCACGAGTGTTCATTATTTCGAAGTATCTGTTCAGATCAGTATTTTCAGGCACTTCGATTCTGTAAATAACTACACGACTAAGCTTTTCTAAGAGACTTTCCTTATCAAGTTTTGCTATTTTTTCTTTAAGAATTTTGATTCCCTGATGAATACCATTTTCAATTCTTTCGTCGTCATAATCACTTCGTTTTTCATCCAGTAATTCAAGAACTCTTCTTAGGGTGTAGTTTGATTTATCGCGACACGCAAACGTAAGGGTCGCTTTCAACTTTTTTCCGAGGCAACTTAGGAGCAAATATAAGGAGGTTAATCTCTGCTGCCCGTCTACTACCTCAAATTTATTTCCTAACCTTGAAACTACTAATGCCCCGATATAATAATTTGAGTTATCCGGGATGTCCTTTATGTCTTCCACAAGTTGGTCTAACTGTTTTTCTTCCCAAGCGAATGCACGCTGATACAGTGGAATAACGTATTCTCCTTCCAAATCAAATAAATTTTTGTTTTCGTCAATTATTATTAATTCTTTTACAGGTGTGCTCATACTATTATTCCCCATATCCATTCAGAGCTTTCAAATCACAATACAACTGATTCCATTTATCATGTTTAGCATTATCTGGTTCACGCACAACCTTAATTTGTATATTGGATATATCAGTATGCATTCGAGCTAATGCTATTCTTGAGAACAAGGGGACAATGTTTAAAAACATTTCATTATCTTCACCAATTGCATATTTGTTTATACTGTCAAATCCGAGGTTCTGCATGTCGACTCTAATCATAAAGGCCCAGGTAAAGATTTTTTTTACAGCCATAATATCGAAATTGTGGAACTTGTCGTAGTACATCAATAATGCGCTGTAAAAAAGATTTTTGGCATACCCGAAACCAACTGAATGGTTCTTTTGTTCTGAAATTTCTACTAATTTTTTAAAAGCCTCATTTCTCTGTATTTCAGTTTTAACGTCTTCAAGAAGATTTATATAATGGTCTACCATTTCAAAGAAGTCGTTACCCGCAATAAAAGGGTCTGTCATTTGGAAGTAGGGCATTGCTTTTCCAGCTCTTTTGGCATAGGAATAAGAGGAACTTTCTGCAATACCTTTGTATGTATCTATTTCTTTCGATGTAAATGCCCGACTTTTATAACCTTTGGACCAGTTCCACACAGGGAAAAGATACAGATCGAAAAGATCATGAATTATCTTCGTGTCTTGCGCTTCCCATT
>OBSA01000222.1_pt1 | contig 13444 bp, 7 predicted proteins | sample 1501291 | NCBI WGS metagenome assembly OBSA01 (sample SAMEA3360679, study PRJEB22359) | human gut metagenome | biome: ENVO:urban biome; feature: ENVO:human-associated habitat; material: ENVO:feces | place: Bangladesh | collected 2011 | reverse complement strand
ATAATTTACAATTTATAGTTTACAGACTTTCGAGAAAAGCCTTGGTGACATTGAATGATCCTTCTGCCATTTTAGCCCAGAAGTCGAAGTACTGCTGTGCCTTGGTATCCTTCAGAGGTACATCGCTGATGATGCGGAAGGAGATGAAAGGAGTCTTGTAGATGTGGCAGGTCTGTGCGATGGAGCAGCTTTCCATATCCACAGCCATAGCGTGAGGGAAGTGCTCCAGGATAGAGCGCATCTTCTCCTTGCTATCTACGAACCATTCTCCGCTTACAATCTGTCCGGCATGAATCTTTGGATGCTGGTTGCCTGGCTGTTCATTGATGGCAAGCGCCTTTTCTACATACTCCTTAGGGGTCTTGAAGAGGGCAGGCATACCGAGAATCTGTCCATACTCGCATTCGTCACCGCAGTAAGCATCGTGATATACACAGTCGGTAGCTACCACCACTTCGGTAACATTGAGGTTGATGTCAGCGCCTCCAGCCACACCCGAAGAGATGACGAGGTCTGGGTGGTAATTATCAATCATTTCCACAGCTCCGATGGCGCTGTTCACCTTTCCGATGCCGCACTGCTGCATCACTACTTCATTCTCGCCGATCTTTCCGATGACGAAGTCCTTATGATTCTTTCGCTCAGTCTGCGATTCTGTCAATAATGTCTTGAGTTGCGTGAACTCCTTGTCCATCGCAACGATAATTCCTATTCTCATATCTATTTTATTACTTTTGGGTGCAAAGTTAATAAAAATATCGCAGATGTTGCTAATTTTTCTTTTTATTTTGGTTGTTAATGCCTCATTTGGCAGAAAAGGTAAACAGGAAAGCCTAATACGACATGTTCATATCTTCTGTAATACAGATATAGAAATCAGCCAATCCCAGGTAGTCTTCTTCTATCTTGTCAATCTCTTCTTGGCGAACCGCCCTAATAGTGCTAATGGTTGTTTTAGGGCGATATTCGAGGAGATAAGGGATGATGCCGTTTCTGGCATCAGAATGATAAGTACCATTAAAATGAATCATCTGTTCACCCTTCTTGAGGTTTTGAGCGATGAACCATCCCATGGTAGCATCTTTGATGGCTTGTGCTTGTGCCATCAGCTGTGGTTTGGTTTCCTTTGCCTTACCGAGTAACCCCATCAGGGCAAAACCAGCCTGGGCGTTCTCGTTCTCAACATATTTAATAGGCAACTTTGGCAAATAGCGCTTGGCTTCAGCCGAAAGAGAATCTAGGAACGCAAGTCCTTTTTCTTTCACGACACTGGCATATCTGCGAGGCACGTTAGTTGCTATCAGTGGCAAGTGATGGCGCTTGGCGTAGTAGACCAACGGTTCGTAGTCTGTGCTGTAGTTGGGCCATAGGCGGCACTCTTCCTCGAAACGGTCGGAAGAAATGGTGCTGCTTGTATATTCATCGATGATGAGCTGGTTATCTGCCTCCAGCATCTCCATTCCTACTTTCAATTTTTTATTATTTTCGGTAAGAGCCTCTAAGACCTTTAGTTCCATCCAATGGCTAATGACGCAATTGTGGATTTCTCCAAAGAATACTACATCTGTGGCTGACACGGTCTTGATCATTTTTTCATAACTTACTTCCTTGCCTTGGGCATCGAAAATACGATATATTTCAGGAGTTTTCTGTGCATAGGTAGTCATGCTCATTATGAGCATGACTATCCATAATATTTTTTTCATTTTTCTTTCTTGTTTTGATGTAATTTAAAATGGGGTGCCTTTATAGAGTAAAGCTGCGCGCTCAGGACGTACGTAGTCCTCAAAGCCTTTGCGGATATCCTCAGGTGTGATGCTTTTCAGACAGTTGCTGTAATTGTCGAAGTCTTCTAAGCTCTCGCCGTTATGCAAGAGGTTAGTGAGAACATTCTTCCATTCTGCTGGTGCATCATCAGAGAGCGACTTGCGCTTGGTAACGAGGAACGACATCTTGAGCTTGTTCAATTCGCCTTCGCTGATACAGTTGGTCTGTAAGTCCTTGATAATCTCATCTAAGGCCTGCATAGCCTTATTGCGATTCTCGTTCTTGACAGCCACTTCGAGCCAGAAATTATATTTGGCTTGTGGTACTCCGGCATAGTATAGGTCGGCGTATGGCGAATAAACGATGTTTAATTTCTCGCGCAGGATGCTCAACAATCGGTTCTGCATGACATCGCGCATCAGCTTCAGCATCAGCGACTGGCGAAGTCCTGGCTTATAATTGCCCGAATAGATGTAGTTCAAGACAGTCTGTGATTCCACGTCATTCTCAAAAGCCTCTTTGTAAGGACTCTTTGGCATATTGCTTGGCTTGTCCTGGAAACGAGTCATCTGAGCGGATGTCTTCAAACGTGCAAATGTGTTGACAATGGTACGCAATACCTCATTTTCTGCAAAGTTGCCAGTTACTATCAAGGTGGTTTGCAGAGGATTGGCAAAGAGTGATTTATAATAGGTGGTCATTGAATCCAGGTTGAGCTTTGACAAGTCTTCTTTCTGAATCTTGATACCACTATTCGTTGGTATATTGCATACCAGTGAGTCCACTCTTCGTGAGAGCATACGGTTGGTGTCTCGTTTCAGCAGTCTGTTGAGCAAGGTTTCCTTTCCCCAACTTTCAATTTCAGAGTCTCGGACCTCCTTGAAATCTTCGTATGATTTGCCTGGAGCTGTAATTTTCTCATAAACCAGGTTCATTAATTCCTGTGCCTTGTCGATTGGTGCAGAGGCGAGTACCTGATGCCAGTAATCGTCGATACCAATGCTCATTGATAAGCCTTCTTCCTGCATCACCTCGGTCAGCAGATCGGTATCGATATGTGCTAGTCCGCCCATATCTACATAGCTTACGGCATCTTTCAGGAGTGGGTAATCCTGCTTGCTGAGATCACCTGTGCCACCTCGTCCGTGCATGGCAATATAGATGGTGCTGTCTTTATCTGTTGTTGGACGCAAGACAAGCTTCAAGCCATTTTGGAGCAGATATTCCTTTACTCCGATATCCTCGTACTTCCGTTTGCTGACGATAGAAGAGGAGGCATCAGCATGGGTGGTTGAAAGGCAGGCAGGAATGTCAATATGCTGTTTTTCTGCTACCTTCTTTCGTTGATAGGTGTAAGCAGGCATCGGGGTCTTCAAGCCCTGCTGCCATAGTTGCAGTAACTCTTTCTCATTAAAAGATTCTTCCTTGCCGGCATTGTTCTGATAGGCTACAAGAAGTGATTTGTTTCCTTCCTGAAGAATCGTTTTGAAAAGTTTCTTAAGCTGGCTGCTACTGGTTTGCCTTACCAATTGTCTGACTTCCTCCATATCTTCGTTCCAAGTGAGATATCTGTCTCCGGCGATGATGTAATCAACAAAATCATCACACCACTTGCTTGACTGGAATCCTACAGTATCTACAGACATCCTGTTGACTTTTTCGGCAATATAGTCAGCTAATTCTTCTTTGCCAAACCCCTTGCTGGCGATATTTGAAAATACGCTAAGCACTTTTGTCATCTTCTCCTTGAGTTCCAGTTTTCCTCTACCTTCTACCGAAAAAGAGAAATGATTTTGATTGGCAAGATACCAGGCATCGTCGAGATCACATCTGATACCCTGTGCAGCCATTCTCTTTCTGATAGCCGCCATGAGCAGGCGATATTGCTCCTTGAGAGCTGTAGAGGCGATGGTATTTGCCACCACACCTTCGTGAGGGATAATGAACTCCAGTTTAGAACTTGTACCTACAGTGTCTTTAACCTCATGGAGCGTGATGCCTTTCTTGTAGGTGAGCGGGTAGTTGCCCAATGGGGTAGGGTGTCCTTTTGCTACCTGGTTGAAGGTTGCCAAGATGCGTTTCTGTATATCTTGAGCATCCACATTACCTACAATAACCAGACAGGCATTCTTGGGAAGATACCATTGATGATAGTAATTCAGCAGATCGTCGCGTGAGATAGACTCGATGTCCTGTTCTGTTCCGAGCGGCATACGCAAGATATATCTTCCATCACCGATTTTAAGGTCATAGAAGTCATCTCCGGTATCATAACTGCGCAATTCTTCCTTGATAACTCCGCGTTCCTGATTCACTGATTGTGGGTCGAATGCTACACCATCCAGAATGTCACGAACAGCAAGAAGCGTGCTGTCCATAACCTGAGTTCCGAAATCAGCAACAGGCAATGAAAGCCAGTATATGGTGCGGTCGAATCCTGTGAAAGCATTGATGTCGCGTCCATATTTCATACCGAGACGCTCAAAGTAGTCAACCCATGCATCTTGAGGAAAATGAGTAGTACCCGAAAAAGACATATGCTCTAAGAAGTGAGCGCCACCTTTTTGCTGATCACTTTCTTGCAGAGAGCCCACTTTCATAACAAGGCGCATTTCTATGCCATGTCTTGGCAATGCATTAGGCATAATGATATAGTGAAGTCCGTTGTCAAGGTAGCCTTCCACGGTACCCCGTGGAAGGTTTATAGCTTTATCTTTATTGGCAAATGCTGATAAACCAAAGGTTATGAGCATTACAAATAACAAAGTCTGTTTTGTTATTTTATACATATTGTTGGCATTAGATGTTTTTATTCTATTAATTACCAAAAATATAGGTTGCTTCTACTCTCTGGCAGCCGTATGCATTCTCAAGATACCAAGGGAATGCAAAGGTCATTTTTCCATTCGCGAAATCTATCTTGCCGGTAGGAACAACAAAGATATTCTTATACTCTGTTTTTTCTGCATCGGCAACAACGTCGGTATTGTCAAAGAATGCGTATGGATTCAATGTTCCACCACCGTCAATGATGTCTTGTACAGGAGTTTCTGTCTTGGAATCACCATCGTCAACAATAAAGTTTTTGCCTGCATCTGCCATTTCCTTTAGACGAGTCCATGCAGAGAATGTATAATCGAACGGAACCGTTGTGATTTCTACTTCATAAATGTTAGTCTTCTTGCCTGTGAAGCTTAGTGTCATGTCTGCATTAACTTCGATACCATCGAGGGTCATCGTAAAGGTTTCCTTGTTGAAGTCATACTTGATGTTCTCCATTACAGCCTTGCCATATGGAGTCTGTGTATAGTATTCGGTATCTTCTACCGTTTTCTTTCTCAACATTTCGTAACTGAAGTTAGTCATGCCCATTGCATTTGAAATCATCTTCAGTACAGGCTTTTCTGCTGTTGCCTTATCGCTTAGTGTGATAATGGTTATGCCTGAGAAAGCACGAGTCTCCTTATTGTCATTGATATCTGCCTTGTCGTCATCATTGAAAGTTACAACGGTATTTACCTTTACTTTACCCAGAATCTTGGTTAAGTCTATATTGAGATTTTTCTTGTAGCCTTCAATCAGTTTCAGTTGAGCCTCTGTTAATGTAGGGATATCTGAGTCTGGATTGATGGTTACAGTTGCAGGCTTTCCATCTGATTTCATATTGCTATCAGAGAATGATGCTGAAACGGTCAATATGCAAGGTGTGCTGAGAGAACTCTTTTTATTTGATTTTACTGTGAATGAAGCTGTCTTTTCTCCTGCCTTCAGAGTAATTGTAGTAGGAGTGATTGTTGCAATGTCTCCATCATTTCCCTGAAGCGACAGGCTGATACTTGCATCTGCCTTCAATGTGTGAGCAAGCAAAATATTGAATTTTACTTCTTCGTCATCATCCTCATTGATGATACTGTTGCCATCTGCAGTAATGGAAACGTAGTTGGTCATCTGAACATTGTCACCATTGTCGTCACTGCTGCATGCGCTGAAACCAATCAGCATTGCAAGCGCACAAAAAAGCATAAATGTAATTTTCTTCATTTTTCTATTTTTTTTATTGTTAATACTATCTGTTAATTGGCCACTTTTCGTTTTGGCTCACCTGGTTGTTATATTTATATTCGGATGCTGGGATAGGGAATGTCCAACGATAGTCATCTGACTTGATCTTGGCAGTTTCAGCCAGTCCCCAGACCGAAAGGCGATTTACGTCGGCATGTATTCGCTTGAGATCGAAATAATTGGTTCCTTCTCCTACGAATTCTTTGTATTTCTCAGCGAGAATTGCTTCAATCAGTGCATCTCCTGTTACTTCTTCTCCTATCGGATTGGCTGAAATCAGTTGCAGGTAATGGTTGATGCGTTCTCGAGCCTTTGGTTCATTGTTATTGCGGGCATAAGCCTCTGCTGCGATGAAGTAGGCGCCTGCAAATCGCATTCTGTTGATGTAACTTGGCTGGGTGCCTTGTTTGTTCATCATATTGTACTTGCCCATCAGGTTGCGCATCTTTCCATTTTGTTCTTTGGAATAGAGGGTATATTCCTTGCGCACATCCTTATCTGTAAAGCTGAATGCTGGATTTACGGCATAGTAATCGCCATCATTACTGCCATATTCGATTCCTATATAGTAACTGTTGGAAGTATTGAAGGCAAAGATTCGCCCGCTATAACTTTCTGTTCGCCACAGTCGTGAATAACTCTCGCCACCAATCTGGCTGTCATCGCCTAGTGCTATTACATCATCTGCATGTTCGGCTGCTTCTTGGTAGTTTCCCATATAGAGTGCAGTTTCTGCCAGCATGTATTTGGCTGCAGTTTGCGATAACCAGCCGTTTTTTGCAGGTTGGTTTCTTACACTTGCCGCCTCAGTCAGCAAACTATTGATCATATCAATGCATACTTTCTTGCTGCTTCGTGCATTGGTTTCATAACCAAACATATTCTTGATGATTACACCATCTCCGTCAGGGTTGATGTCGAATGCGGTAGCATAGATGCGTAACAAGTCAAAATAGCACATGGCTTTCAATATCTGTGCCTCTGCCTTGATGTCTTCTTTCTCTTTCTGCTCTGTTGATGTTTCGCTTGTTATTTTGTCGATACGTTCTAATAGAGCATCACAATTTGAAATGCAGGTGTAATATTCAGACCATACTGTAGAAGAGAGGTTACTGATATTCTTGTCTTGCCAATTATAGAGATTCTGGGTTTCAACATCCTTTCCCGCCAGGTTGGTAGGACAGAAGTCGTTACCCAAAAGAGAAAACTCATACTCCTGATGGGGATAACTCAGATAGCAGGAGGTTAGTAAAGAACGTCCTGTTTTGACATCCGTGATGGCATCAGGGTCGGAAAACTGGTCGGGTGGGGGTACATTGAGTGAACAGCTAGCTAAAAGCATGGTACTGCCTACTAAGACCAGTGATTTTTTTATGATATTTATATAATTCTTCATTTTCCCTAGAATGTAAGATTCAAATTGAATGTATATATTGGTTGTGTTGTGCCGGCAAGTGTTCCGCTCTCTGGGTCACTCTCTTTATAGGAGGTCCATGTGAAGAGGTTGGAAGCCTGGAAGCCCACTGTAGCATACTGCAAGAATGGCAATACCTTTTGCAGGGTGTCTGATGGCAAACGATAGCGCATACTTATCATGGAGAGACGCAAATAGTCGCTCTTGCCTACTGTCCTGGAGTTGGGATATAGTGCAATGTTGTCTTCTGCCGTAGATGAAGTATAGAATGGTGTCCAATAGATTTTGTCCTCATCTCCCTGTTTGAACCACATCTTATCTGTCTGACCGGCAACGGCATTCTTGTTGACATTATCCTTGTCTCTTACATAGGAATAATTGAAACGCTGGATGCCGCCATGAACGTAATAAAAATCCATGTCAAAGTCGAATGACTTGTAAGAGAAGCTCAGATTGAATGTACCTGAATAAGGAGGCGTGAGATGTCCCAATGCTACGACATCGTCTTTTGTCAGCGCTTCTGTTGCCTGTTTCTCCGTGCCATTTGGCAAGAGGAATACAGGATAACCTGTAAGAGGATTTATACCCAGGGATTTTGGTCCATAGAGCATGTCGTATGATTTGCCTACCTCATAGTCTGGTACCAATTGATCTTCTGTGGTATAAATCTTATCTGCATAATAGAGGTCGAGTACCTTGTTGTTGTTATAGGCAAGGTTTGCCCCTATGCTGAAACGGCAATTGTATGTATCTATAATCTTTGCACTCAGGCCTACTTCTAAACCGCGATTCTGAAGGACACCGATATTTCGCTTCAAAGTAGAGTAACCTACTGATGTAGGGATTGGCACATCAAGCAATGCCTGCTCTGTACGGCGATTGTAATAGTTGACATCCAATGTGATGCGATTGAACAAATCCATGCTCATACCCAAATCTATCGATTTATTCTGTTCTGGCTTCAAATCCTTATTATACAAGGAAATCAACTCCAATACACGTTGGTCTTCGTATGTATTGGTAGAGTAGGAGAAGGTTCCTGTTGTTGTCGATACGGATACACCATTGAGATTGGCTGTAATACCATAGGATCCCTTGAAATTGAGACGGGAAATCACCTTGTTGTCTTTCAGAAAAGCATAATTTGAAGGTGTCCATCCCAAACCGACAGCCCATGCCTTGTTCCAACGCTTGTCGGAAGGTAAGACAGAGGATGCGTCGGCCTTATAGGTTGCATAGAGATCATAGGTACTCAACAAACTATATCCCAACACACCTCCAATACCCAACTGGCGATTCTTGTCTCTTGGCGCACTCATCTTTACCCTGCGTGAACCGGTAAGGGATTGATTGATGGCTGCTGCTGAGTTGATGGTTCCAACACCATAACCAGTAGTGCTGAGGTTGTCGATATTGGTATCATAATAGTCCATGTTGGCACTGAAAGTGAGGTCATGAATTTCATTGAACGTACGGGTATAGGTAGCACGCACATTCGCAGAAATATTGGTTGTCGTATTCTTGGATTTCGAATAAATACCTCGTGCAACTTCTGCCACGCCGCTATGCATCTCTGAGTATGCGGTTGATGGGGTAAACTGGTGTGATTCGTCTAAGACAAAGTCGATACCTGCCACTGCTGCAATGTCAAGACCTGGCAATAGTGTCAAGGTGATGTTTCCATTCACTCCAAACTCCTTGTCATTAGATTCAGCACTGTATTGATTCATCAAATCCTTATAGGTCTGGCCTGGATAAGACCATAACTTTCCGGTCTTCTGCTCATAAGGATTTAATTCGTAAATCAATGAAGATGGGTCATTGGCAGTACCGTTCGGAGTGTTGGTCTTGGAATAAGCTCCTGTCACGCCCAGCATGGCATAACCAATCTTGCCCAACTTCTGGTCAACGTTTAATCGGAATCCCATACGCTGCTTGTCATTTCCTTCGATACGACCACCCTGATAAGAATAGTTGGCAGAAAGAAAATAAGTTGTTTGGTCATTGCCGCCACGAAGACTTAAGTTGTGGCGCTGGTAGAAGCTGTTGCGCAATAGTTCGTTGAACCAGTCGGTATTGATATTGCGCAAGGAATCAAGCTTGCTCTGTCCTTCAGCTATCATACTGGCTAAGTTTGGGTCGTTGGCAAAGTATTTGCGATAATAGTCCTCACTATAACGATAGCCTGGTGTCTCTGCATTACCGATTAGTCTCTCCAGTTCCAGCTTTTCTGCTGAATTCATCATCTTCAGACCACGACGACCACGGGTAGTAATACCCATATTGGTGCTGTAGTTGATGAGAGGCGCACCGGAATGTCCGCGTTGCGAGGTAATTTCGAGCACACCATTAGCAGCCTTCACGCCATAGAGTGCGCAGGCTGTAGCATCTTTCAGCACTTTCATGCTCTTGATATCCGAAGGATTCAGATTATAAAAAGTCTCAGCAGAGATAATCTGTCCATCCATTACATAAAGTGGTTCGTTGGTTGTATTGCCCTGTCTTAGGGAAGAGTTGCCGCGTAAACGGATTTTTGGGGCAGAACCCAAATCTCCTGTGTTGGTAACGACAAGACCAGGCACAGCACCCTGCAAAGCCAAAGCCATATCTATCATAGGCTTTGCCTCTACACGTTTCATGTCAACGTTTTCTACAACGCCCGACTTGGAACGTAAGTCTATGGCATTGATATTGCTTCGCGCCATGACTACGACCTCACCTACTGAGGTAGAAGATGGCTCCAGCATCGGACTGATGGTTGACTGTCCTTTGTAAACCACATGCTTGGCCTTAAAACCAAGCATCGTGAATTTTATACTTGCCCCACGTTTGATAGGCTGGCTGAAAGCATAGCGACCTTCATCATCCGTTACGGTTACGATCTGGGTACCTTCTACTTTTACAGTTACACCTGCAAGCGGGTTCTTATCCTGGTCGTAAACGTAGCCTATTAAACTTTGGCTTTGAGGTAAGGTCATATTATTGAACACCTCTGAATGATTCACTGAAGCTGCCATAAGATTAGCTGGCGCAGTGCAGAGCGCTATGGTAGCCAATCCTACAGTAATACTTTTATGAATACTACTCGTCTTCTGTTTTCTCTCTCTCTGTCTTTTCATGAAACTTTGTTTTGTAATGATACGGGTGTTTCTTTTTTGTGAAGGCAAAGATACAATATTTTTTTAAAATTAAACATTTTTTTTTGTACCTTTTTTGGAGGAAAATACTAAAAATACCTAGTTTTTAGTAGTATTGGAGGAAAATACTAAAAATACCTAGTTTTTAGTAGTAAAATGATGTTTTTTTCGTCTTTTTGTCTGTTAATTCGGATAAAAGTGGTGGTGTTATTGCGTCAGATTGTTGTTTTCTTATCTTTACTCAAACGTAGGTATTCTTGTTAAAATAGGTTAATCGTAAGATGCAAAAAAGGCAATCCCATAAATCTATGGAATTGCCGGAAATATGCTTTGAAAATTAGAAATTCACTCCGAAATTGAGCAAGAGGGCTCCATTATGCGATTTGTCAAAACTGTCGTGGCAGATGTTTGCAAGGCCGATGTCGTAGGTGAGGTCGGCATAGAACATATCGTAGCCGATGCCGCAACCGATGCGCAGACCACCATCCAGACGGCGGAAGTTGTCGCTGCGGAAGGAACTCTGGGCCTCTCGCTCGGCAAAGTTCTTGATCTTGCCACCTACACCCACGGCGAAGTAACCGCCGAATTGTGGCTGGATGGAGAGGTGGTCATCTACATCATACTTGTATTTCAACACCGCAGGAATCTGCAGGTAGTTGAGGTCGTAGGTCATCTTCTTGCCGGAAACCAGATCTTTCTTGCCACCTTTTTCTATATAGGAGAGCCCCGTCTCCATGCCGGAAACCAGATCCTTCTTGCCACCTTTTTCAATATAGGAGAGACCCGTCTCCAGATACAGAGGCGCAGTATCCGTGAGCGGAATGCCGGCAACAACGCCTACGTTGAGGCCCGTCTGCCAGTCTCCGCCATCCAGACGGGAATCATCCGAATTCACGTAGGTGAATGCCGGACCGATTCGGAAACCGAAGTATGGAGCACCGTAACTGTGGTTGTATCTGTAGTCGAGATGTCCCGTCTTCTTGTTGTAATATCTACTATTCTTATAGTTCTGAGCTGTTGATGGAATCACTGCCAGGAGTATTGCCATCATGATAAATGCGATTCTTTTCATATTGATGTGATTTTAATTATTATCTGGTGCAAAGGTATGGATTTTCGGTCATCTTGCAGCGTGAGAATCCCTATAATGATAGGGGGAAAACCCTATTGCGCCTTTTCTTCGATAAAAAAAGTAAAAAGTTTCTTCTATTATTTTGTAGTGTCTTCATTTCTCATTATCTTTGCACCAAATTATAAACGTTTATAGAAAAAGATGAAATTATTGAAGAAGTATCTACTGGATATTCTGGTAGTGATTGTTTTTGCAGTGATCTCTTTCGTGTACTTCATGCCTGCCGACATGGACGGACGAATTCTGTTCCGACACGACTCGGCGGCGAGCAAGGGATTGGGACATGAGAAAGAGCTTTTCCAACAGCAGACTGGCGAGACAACCCGTTGGACCAACTCTGTGTTTGGTGGTATGCCAACCTATCAGATGTCGCCTTCGTACGGCAGTACCCAGGTGCTCAGCCAGGTAACGAAGGCTTATCATCTGTGGTTGCCTGATTATGTATGGTATGTGTTTGTCTATCTCCTGGGCTTTTATATCATGCTCCGTGCCTTCGATTTCCGACAATCGCTGGCGGCGCTGGGTTCCATCATCTGGGCATTCTCATCCTACTTCTTTATTATCATTGCAGCAGGTCATATCTGGAAGGTATGGGCTTTGGCCTATCTGCCTCCTATGATTGCGGGTGTGGTACTGGCTTATCGGGGTAAGTATCTGAAAGGTCTGCTCCTCACTGCCATCTTCTCGGCTTTCGAGGTGAATGCCAACCACGTGCAGATGACCTATTATTATCTCTTCATCATCCTCTTCATGGTGATTGCCTTCCTGGTAGATGCCATCAAGAAGGGGGAACTCGCCCGCTTCGGCAAGGCGACTGCGGTATGTGTCGTGGGTGCCCTCATCGGTATCTCGCTCAACCTCTCCAACCTGTATCATACCTGGCAGTATGGTCAGGAAACCATGCGTGGAAAGAGCGAACTGGTGAAGAAGAATACTGCCAACCAGACCAGCAGTGGTTTGGATAGAGACTATATCACTCAGTGGAGCTATGGTATTGATGAGACCTGGACGCTCCTGATTCCTGATGCCAAGGGTGGTGCTTCCGTACCTCTCGCTCAGAATACGCAGGCGATGGAGAAGGCGGATCCTAACTTCGTGCAGATTTATCAGCAGCTCGGACAGTACTGGGGCAACCAGCCTGGTACGAGCGGTCCTGTATATGTAGGAGCATTCGTATGTATGCTCTTCATCCTCGGTTTGTTTATTGTCAAGGGTCCGATGAAGTGGGCATTGCTGGCTGCCACCATCCTGAGCATCCTGCTCTCCTGGGGTAGAAACTTCATGCCGTTCACCGATTTCTTCCTTGATTACATTCCGATGTATGCCAAGTTCCGAACGGTGGCTTCTATCCTCGTGATAGCCGAGTTCACCATTCCGTTGCTTGCCATGATGGCTTTGAAGAAAATCATTGATGAGCCGGAGATACTCACCAGTAAGATCAAGCTGGTATATGCCAGCTTTGGTCTGACGGCAGGCTTCTGTCTGCTCTTTGCCCTGATGCCGGGTGTCTTCTTCCCTGATTTCATTTCCGTTCAGGAAACTCAGGCGTTGCAGCAGTTGCCGGCAGAATACCAGGGGCCGCTCATGAGCAATCTCATCGAGATTCGCAAGAGCATCTTTACTTCTGATTGCTGGCGCTCGTTCTGGGTCATCGTCATCGGCTCAGCCTTCCTGCTGCTTTACAAGATGAAGAAGTTGGGTGCTGAGTATATGATTGCCGGCATCGCCGTACTCTGTCTCGTAGATATGTGGATGGTGAACAAGCGTTATCTCTACGATGATATGTTCGTAGATAAGAACGTGCGCGATACTCCTCAGCAGATGACGGAGACCGACAAGATTATCTGCCGCGACAAGGCGCTCGATTACCGTGTGCTTAATCTCGCTTCCAATACCTTTAATGAGAACGAGACCTCTTATTACCACAAGAGT
>OBSA01000221.1_pt1 | contig 13473 bp, 13 predicted proteins | sample 1501291 | NCBI WGS metagenome assembly OBSA01 (sample SAMEA3360679, study PRJEB22359) | human gut metagenome | biome: ENVO:urban biome; feature: ENVO:human-associated habitat; material: ENVO:feces | place: Bangladesh | collected 2011 | reverse complement strand
TGATAACAGGTTACGGTTCATCTGATAACCTGCCATATTACTATCCTAATGATGACGAGTTTGGTGAAGCAGTATTCAATACCGAGAATATCATCAAGGATAAAGTCAGCGTAGAGTTGTCAAAGTTCCTCAAAGATTCAAGATACAATGATACCCTTGTACTTTATAAGAGCAAGGAAGAGAAAAGTTAGACTGGAAGTATAAATGTAAGTCCACCTGCATTTTATATTCATAGCTTTACTTATCCTGAAAATTTATCACAAGCAGATAGTCAGTCTAATCCAACTGTTATGTGCGATTTCACGATTAATATTCCAATCAGCGCGATTAAGGGTCAGGAGATAGATTTGACGAACTTGAATTTTAGCTTTGAATTATTTAATTACATTCAGAGACCAGACTTTATCACAAACGTTAGTAATGCCACTAAGAGCATATTTGTATGGAAAAAAGGAGAAGAACAGACTGAAACTATCTCTAAAGATGTAAGTTTTGGAAGTATTAGTACATACACATTTAAAGAGAATGGAGATTTTACATTACAAATAGTCGCTTCATTTACTTACAATAGCAAGGTGTTCAATAGTGATGGTATTAAGACGTTTTATGGCGCGAGTGTTTGGAATGTTGCTTTTAGTGGAAGTGTTGAGTTCTCATACGAATCGAAATCGGAATACGAATGGAAGAATGGAGACAAGTACATTCCTTATAGTGATGCCGGTATTAATGTAAGTGGAATCGGCGAGGCAAATTGCATTGAATATGACTATCAATTTGTAAAAGATGGTGACAGATACGGATTCAATAAGGTTTATACTGGAACTGAGGATAATGCAGTAAAGGTAATAGTTACTGATAGAGTATGGATTGCCCCATCATCGGTACTTATGCCTTCGATATACCGCAATACGAAAGGTGCAGAGCGTTTTTTCTACGCTTTGAATAACACCCATAAATTGCCTAGTGGCAGTGGATATTACGAGTTTGTAAACTTGTATAAGAAAGGAAATCCTCATCAAGGAACTGTTACTTTTGATGATATAAATTGAAAATGCAGAAGGACAGTTGTTTGGAGAGATTGCGGATGTGGCGTTTGATAGCAATGATAGTGACGTAAAGGATAGCGATGGAACAACATGTATACATCAATATTTCTACATCAAACTACACAAGTTTAATGGAGAGTTCGGCTTTGATTTATTTAATCATGTACTAGCCAAGGAACCTGCAAAGATAAACCTCATCAAGAGTAACGGATGCCCTGCATGTTCGTTTGTGATTTACAACAAGCCGAGTGCTGACAATTCAAAGTGTTACAACTGTGTAAGTGTCGATGAAAATGGAAACTTAAAACAAGTTCGCACAGATAAGAATGACTACATATTTGCTAACGCTAGCGATGCTTACGAAGATAAGCTAAACCAAGATTCAACTCAGAAAGAGCTATGGATTGCGGTTCAAAAGGACACATCAACACTAGGTATCGTAATGCCAAACGCAAGTGCTGGATTTAAACCGCAAAAGGGAGATTTGTTTGTTATCACAGGCATTAAACCTCCAAAGGTTATTGTAACGGCAGCAGAGAAACGACTCGATGATGCTCTTATCAAGCACATGAGTGAAAACAATACAGACCAATTTAACTACTCTGTTAAGTTTTCTCGCATATTCTTACAAGAGAATCCTGAATTTGCAAGTAAGTTGAACGAGAATGCAAAGCTGTCAATACAAATACAAGGCGATTCTGATAACGATGGAAATCTTATTAGTCACGAAGTTTTCGTCAGCAACTACTCAGTAAAGGTTGATAACGAAGAGCTGACAGAAGTTGAAATTGAGCTTGTAAATTCGTTGGAAGTTACAAAGAGTGATGTAAAGCAAATTATTGATGCAGTAAAAGGAGAAACGGTTAAATCTCTATCTAGTATGGTTGGTGGTAGTAATACCAATAGCTTTAATGCTAGTATAACCGACAAAATGTATCTCTCTAAACTGACAGACGATATAGCTAGCGGCACAATCACATTTCAGAAGGTGCAGAAGTTCTTGCAAGGCTTCTTCCTCGGTCACTCAAATGAGTTCAGTATAGATGGAAGCGGAAACGCTATCCTCTCTAGTGTGATAGTGAACTTATTAAAGTCACTCGACTTTAACGAAGCAGAACAGAGCGGTTTTGCTATTAAGCAACGAAGCGATGGTAAGTTTCAAATGCTGCTCACGGATTTGATAGTTTGGGGAAAGGCTATCTTCAACACCCTCCTTATTCGTGAACTTAGCTACGTTGGCGGTAACATTGTTCTCTCGCCTGCTGCTGGCAAGATAAGCTACATCAAGGAGGTCTACAGCGAGACAACGAATGAGCTGATTGGGTGGCAGTGCTATCTCTTAGCCGATGATGGAACGACCGCCACAATCAACTCATTCAAGGTGGATGACCAAGTTAGGTGCAAGACGTTCAATATTAAGGCTGGTGTTTATGAGAACGTCAGCAACAAGGACTATTGGAGACTTGTCACCAAGGTCTCAACCGAGAACGAGGTAATCACAGATGCCGAAGGTCACGAACTCTATGACGGAAAGAAGTTCGCATGGATTCAGATTGCAAAGGACAACTGCATGGAAGGCTCGGACAACCCTGCTGTAGGTGATACCATCGTACTCATGGGTAACAGGAGCGACAAGACACGACAGCACCTTCTGATGATGGAGACCGAAGGAGATTCTGCACCGAAGTTTACAATGTATCGTGGCATTAACACCTACTCTCTCAAAGATAAAGCTATCTTCGATGTAGGCTTTGATGGTGTCAGTATCGTTAGTAAATTCTTCAAGCTAGTCAACGTGAGCGGAGAGAAGGTATGGACACCTATCTATCTGGGAGATTGGAAGGAAGGTACGAAATACAGCTACTACGATGAGGTGACTTGGATGGGCACAAGGTGGCTCTGCATTGTCTCGGAAGGACAGACTACAACTGCCGAACCATCTGAGGATTCGCCTTATTGGAAGGCAACGACCGCAATACAACGGAATAAGCTACTGATTGATTTGCGTGGTCAAGACACTCTTGATTGGGGTGAAACGATTGATGTCGTATGCTCAGTTGTCCGTGGTGATTCTATCGTTGACACATCGAGCGGTTGGGATTGGAGCGTGGAAAGAGATAGCGGCAACAAACAGGAAGATGCGGCATGGAACGCAACATCTAAGGCTCAGAACTTTAGAGGTACTATCAATATCGCATTTACCGAGAACGAGAATGACCTTGGTGCTGAGAATAAGAAGACTTTCGGTGTTGTGTTTACCTTCAAGGCTTGGCAAATCGGTAACAAAACCAATGAAGTTTCGGCAACACTGAGTGTATGATGATTTGATTTACGAATTTATAAATAATTTTTAATTATGGAAAATAAGAATTTAGGAACGGCAGATGTTGCTTCATCCGTACAGCAGACGGATAGTGTACTTGTTGAAATTGGCGGTGCTATGAGAAGAGTAAAGGTGAAGGACTTATCAAGAAGCCTTAACCTTTCCATCACTTCGCCAGAGGTATACGCATACGGCATTGAGTTCGATGTAACGGTAAGCTCAACGGCAGCAACGAGAATCGGAAACATGAGTATGCACAGAACCTTGCCTGTGCAGACTTTGATGAAGGGATGCCTGCTTGATGATGATGGCAATGTGGTTGACTATCTCGACCCACAGGATTGGACTAAGGCTACACGTGACGGAAGCCGAGGTCAGGTGATGGTTGAGCTGCCAGAGTATTACGAGAAGTTTGAGACGGATGGTAACAAGCGCAGGGCATGGATGAGCCTTGAACCTTTGGCTGGTTTCCGCAAAGTTCCGAAACGTTACGTGAGTGCTTATCAAGCATACGTCAAGGATAACAAGCTCTGCTCTATCGCTAGCGTGTTGGCATCATCCAGCATCAGCCGTACAGGATTCCGCAATGCGGCAAGAGCGAGAAAGACGGGTAGCGCAGAATGGAATTGTCATGTATATGACATTCAGAGAGAACTCTATTGGCTCTTTGCTATTGAGTATGCTCAGTTGTCTTGTCAGACAGAATACAATGCTGCTCTGACTACCGAAGGTTATCATCAAGGCGGTCTTGGTAGCGGTGTTGTTGGCGTAGATTGGACTAAATGGACTACATACAATGGAAACAACCCATTTGTTCCTTGCGGCACGACTGATAGTCTTGGCAACCGAAGCGGTGTTGTTATCTACGACACTGGTACGAAGAATGGTGTTACTCTCGGCAAGGTAAGCGTAAACAGATACCGAGGTATCGAGTGTCCATTTGCTCTTGTTTGGCAGTGGACTGATGGAATCAACATTGAGGTACAGGCAGGTGATAGCGGTGTCAGCAAGGTATATGTATGCCGTGACCCTAAGAAATTCTCTGATACAGGATATAACGGATATACCTATGTCGGCAACGAAGCAAGGACGGAAGGTTTTGTTACACAGATTACCTTTGGCGAGTATGGTGACATTACAGCGAAGGCTGTTGGCGGTAGCGATAGTAGCTATCATGGTGACTATCATAGCACTAACATACCTACAGCTACTACTCTACGTGGCGTTCGCTTTGGCGGTGCTGCGTCTTTTGGTTCGAGATGCGGCTTCGTTTGCTCGCACTCGAATGGCGCTCCCTCGGACACGGGTGCGAATATCGCCTCTCGCCTTTGCTTCCTACCTGCTGCATAGTCGAAGCGACACGGCTCGTCACACGCCCTATGCCGCCCGCCATTTATTGGCGGCATAAGGGTGATTAAAAATTAGGTTTAACATTAAAATAATAGAAATATGGCAGACAATAATACAAAGCAAGACGATGGAAGTCTTGCATTCTTGAACATTCCTCGCAACGAGAACAGCCGTTCATTCAACTGCAAGGAAGTAAGCCAGAGCAAGTTGGTGAATACATCATTTTGGCTGATTGACTTCATGGAGGATATTCCAACAAGATTCTCTAAGCAGAAAGGCACGAAAGGTCAGACCTTGGTGCTTGTGAAGCGAAATCTTGAAGACCCAGAGAGTGAAGCGATGAAGTTCTTCACAGGCTCACAGGATATACTATATATACTGCAAGAGATAAAGAAGCGGAATGCCTTTCCTCGCAAGGTGACAATGCGAGGTAACGGAAACCGATATTTCGTAGAATAAAAGATATTAAGGTTGATGATTCCTAACGTGGCGTTCACTTTGGCGGTAATGCGAATAATGGTTCGAAATGCGGCTTCGTTTACTCGAACTCGAATAACGCTCCCTCGGACACGAATGCGAATATCGCCTCTCACCTATACTTCTAAGGTTAAAAATTATATATGGGAATCATAACCTCACCTCTTGGTGAAAAATTTAGGAACTCAGAAACGTGTTGGTAGGTATCGGCAACATCGCAGATAGTCGAAGACTCGGAGTAAGGAAGCAAAATAGTAAAAAGATGAAAAGGATTGGTTATCTCTACGAGAAAATCATATCAATGGATAATCTCAGATTAGCTGACGAAAAGGCTAGGAAGGGAAAGAGAAATACCTATGGTGTGAGAGTGTTCGATAAGAATAGAGAGGAAAATCTGTTGAAGCTGCATGAGATGCTGAAAAACAAAACGTTCAGAACATCAAAGTATGACATATTCACCATCCATGAGCCGAAGGAGAGAGTGATATACAGATTGCCATACTTTCCCGACAGAATCGTTCACCATGCGATACTGAATATCCTTGAACCTATATGGCGCAGCGTATTTACGTACAATACATATAGCTGCATCAAGGGAAGAGGAATAGAAGGATGCGCAAGAAGGGTTGGTGAGATTATAAGAAGGCATCCTATTGACAGGCCTCTGTATTGCTTGAAGATAGACATCGTAAAGTACTATCCGAGCATCGACCATGAGGTAATGAAGAGAATTATCAGACGGAAGATAAAGGACGCTGATGTGCTGAATCTCCTTGACGAGATTATAGATTCTACAGATGGATTGCCGATAGGTAACTATTCAAGTCAGTATTTGGCTAATCTTTATCTTGCTTACTTCATGCACTGGGTGAACGAAGTGCTGAAAGTCGAGAGTACAGAATATGCCGATGATATAACATTCTTTGCAGAAAATAAAGAAGTATTGCATAAAGTTCGCAAAGCTATCAAATGCAACATCGAAGGAGAATTGAAGCTAAAGATTAAAGGAAATTGGCAGATATTCAAAATCGGTATGAACAGATACGATAAGAGCGGTCGTGCATTGGACTATGTAGGCTATCAGTTCTTCCGCAAGCAGAAACTTATGCGTAAGAGAACGAAGCAGAACCTATGTAGGGAAATGAAAGCCGCAAGAAAGAAAGGAATTAAGGAGGATGCACTGAAAATGAGGATAAGCCCTTGGTTAGGGTGGACGGCTCACAGCGATAGCAGACATCTGTTGGAGAAGATAGGTGCGTTCCACGATATACATAATTATAACTTTAAAAAGATTGCGATATGAAAGTAATTTACGACAATGAGCCTTCAGTATTGGAGGCAGTAGGAAACGGAAGTCACCGTTATCACTACGACATCAAGGCGGTGAAGGAAGAATCAACAGAGAAGTCTTCGGGTACAGAATCAAAAACTCAGTACGAGTGCCAGGAAGTGATTGTATGGGAACCTATCACGTCTAACAAGATTACCGAGGCGGTTATTGCAGAAAAGTGGGATGGTAATCAGGAACAGAAGCTCATCAACGAGTATAATGCTATTCAGCTTGGTATCACTACTGATAAGGCAGAGATAGCCAACAAGACTGCTGCCTACAAGGAGTTCCTTGCAGAGCGACTGCGATTGAAGACTATCGTTGATGCTGATTGCAAGATGCTCGGAATTGAGTAGTTATTGTTCAATACTTATAAATAGATAAGCTATGAGAACGGAAAAGAAATTCATGCGGCGCAGATATGCGCCATTGGTTACGGGTTGTTCGCTGACATGCACCACCCCAGAATCGCCACTTACGCAGCTCTATAGTGGTGGAGAATATCAGCCTAACCGAGAGGGTACGGCAGCAGTTCCTTGCGGTATTTGCCCTATCGTCAGCGCATCAGCAAGGGATGGCAGTTGGCAGGGTAATACCCGAAGTAACGCTCATCTGTCACAGATGCAATGGTACGTTGACGGTCAGAAGATTGAGAGCGTAGCAAGCTGGGATGGAAAGTACTCAATCATTACTAGTGGAGACAATAAGGGAATGCTTATTATTAAGCGCAATATCGGTCTGAACGAGCGTGTTAAGTTGCGTTTTGAGGGTAAGTTGTTCGACTTCCGTAATAATGAGCTTGTACCAGTAAAAAGTGATGAGAAAACGCTCTATACGGTTCAAGCCGCACAGGATTCATGGAGTGTGGAAACGGATTATCCGCTTAACCTCATGTATTCCTGCATTGATGATAATATGCTATTGCATGACTATCAAGTAAGCCACGGAATAGCAACATCACTATCTGAGCAGCAGATTAATGACGGAGAGCAGTATCTTCGCACGGCAGCAATACGAGTTCGCAAGGGAAAAGATATTCAGACAAGCGGCTATACATTGGAACTCTACCGCACAGATAGCGGAACTGAGGTGAAGATGAGTGTCGGTTATGAGGTGCAGGCATTATCCCTTACAAGTATGACTCTTGATTTGCGTCTTGTGCCTAACGCAGCCACTTATCTCCTTAAAGTGCTTGTTGGCGGTAAGGTAGTTTGCTTAAAGACTATCTGCACAGTCAACAGATTGCATAAAGCAATATCAGTAAAGCCGAGCGTTGAAAGCGACATCTATCCAGATACGGATATTATGTATCAGGAAGCTATTATTAAGTGTAAAGACCATGATGTACCTTGCGCTGAGAACGTGATTAAGATGGTATTACTTGGTACTACCGCTTACGAATCTGATGTGAATCTCGGAGAAGGAAGAGGGGTATTTTTCCGTCTATCAGACCTCACGATGGGTGACACGCAGAAAGATAACTACGTTGCAACTGTCTTCGATTACGACTACAAGGAAGAATATAAGGTTGCTACCGATGCAAGCGGTAACGTATACACAGATGAGAACGGCAATCCGTTTATCTTTAACTAGAATGATATGAGATACGTTTTAGCAGATAAGGAAAAAGCTATCTTAGCAGGATTTGATGTAATCACGCACAACGTCATTGACATCGAAGGAGAAAGCAAGATGGTTATCACGGAGAAAGGAATGATGGACACATCGTTGCTTGTCGGTGATGAGAGTGAGAGATTAAAGCAACTCAAAGGCACTATGTTCGATAGTGCAAGAGGGTTGGAAGAGTATTTAATGAACTTTAAAGGTTAAATTATATGGAAGGAACATTATCAGGAAGTATCACACTTAAAAGATTGAAAAAGGGTGTGAACGTAGTATTGAGTATAGAGACGGAAAACGCTGCTCTCTATCAAGGTTGGAACGATAAGACATCAACGCCTGTTCCTAACTTTCAGACACCAGCAAATCAGCCAATCCTCGTTCCTAAGGCTGTTGCGACTAACGGACAGACTGCAAGCATTACAAACGGAACATGGTATTACAATAACACCATGTTGGTAGTTACAACTACGGCTACATCGGAAGGTTTCTACAAGTGCAGCGATGCTAGATTTGCCATCAACCCATCCAACTATAAGTTGAGAATCATTGATAACATTGCATCTGCTAGCAATACGAGCAACGATATGTTCACATTCAAGTGCTCGGGCGAAGCTGCTAGCACAAGTTATGAATCAGAGGCTACCGCAGAGCTTCACTTGCAGATAGTCGGTAGTAGTGCTGCTGCTCTGTATATTGAGGGCGGTTGTACCTTATCTTTGGCAAATCCTTCGGCAAAGCTTAAAGCTAGGTTCTTTATTGATGGAAATGAAATTACAAGTGGATATTCATACCGCTTCTTTAATGAGAACAATAAGACTTTGCAGGACAGCACATCAATAGAGTTTACGGCTACGCGTGACATGATTGATGGTATTGGTGGTATCTACTGCTCGGCATACAAGACTGGCGATAGTGAAAAGACAGCTCTTGCGACAGACTTCCACAAGATTACCGATATTGGCGATGAGTATGAGCTTGAAGCTTCGTGCGATAAAGATTGGGACGGAACTAATAAGCAGATAGTAACCGCTCATGTATACCGATTTGTGGCAGGTGAAAAGGGTGAGGAAATCACTTCAACTCTTAAAGGTACTTTCACACATACATTCGCCAGCTCTCTGAAAAATACAGAGCTTGGAACTAAGACAGGCGTATCGGTAGAAGTCGGTACGGAAATTTGGGGTAAGATAGCTAACGATAATGAGGACGTAAGAGACTTCATTAGTTACAAGGCATAATTAAAACCTACATGCTTATGTTGACAACATCATTAACATTACATAGGAAAGCAAAAGACGGAAAGGATGGTACAAGCGTTACCATCCTCTCCACTAAGGTATTGTATCAAGTATCGGCAAGTCCTACGGATATTCCGACTACATGGTATGACGATATTAGAAATGCGATACAGACGGACAGCAAGCCTTATCTTTGGTCGAAGACAATCGTTGCATATAGTGATAATAATAAGACCATCACGTTCAGCGTTTCTTACAAGGGCAAGGATGGAACTAACGGAACTTCCTTCACTCCTAAAGGTACGGCAACCGGATTTTTCTATAACATGTCTTCTGTACCATCGTATGAGGATGGAATGGATAGTGATGTCTATATTGTTAATGTAGATGATAGAAGTAATCCTACATCTGAGCTACAACCTTATGTTTGCCGTTACGAGTATGAGAGCCTTGTAGTCTATCATGCAGAGTTTGGCGATGGCTATAATGTAAATGGACACCTCTATGTGGCTAATTCGGATGAATGGGTAGATTTTGGCGAGATACAAGGTGCTAAAGGTGAAAAGGGTGATGACGGAATTGATGCTATCAATATCGTGTTCTCTCCAGCAGAGCTTGTATTCGATGCAGACGAAAATGGAAATCTTACACAAGCCGAAAAAAGTGCTGAGATTAAGGTATTCCGTGGTAACAAACAACTTACATATCTGACTGATTGGGATTTTCCTAATGTTGGAAAGCAACCAGGAGATAACTGCAATGCAGCATTTATGGTTGAGGAAAACAGCAGTCCGTCAAAGCCAATAGTGAAGATTTACGACATTTCCTCTACTCAGATTGCAGACACAGACCCTCAAGCGAAAGTTCCTGCATCTTCTGGTGGTATTAATGTACCTATTAAGGTAAATGATGTTACATACAACGCTTATCTCTCTTTTGCGGTAAACGTGAATACCTTTGCTCACACCCTCATACAGGATAATAAAAATTACATTAGTAAATACACAGAGGTTAGCAACAAGTATAATGCCGTATCGACAGAACTCAACAAAAAGGCTGACTTGAAGACAGTAGAATCTACTATTGAGCAGACCGCAGAGAATATCAAGTTAGAGGTACTATCTAAGACTTCGGGTAGGCGCAATATGCTTGTGAATAGCGCATTCCGCAATCAGGACAGCGTGTTTATACATTCGTTGGCTCGCATTGAGAAGAATACAGGCGTTGATGGTGTGAACTGCATTCACAGCAAAGATACCTATTCGGGAACTGGCGATGGTAACTACATCGGTGCATTTTGGGATAGCACACAAAAGAATGGTGTTGTTACAAACATTCCTATCGTCAAGGGTAAGAAGTATGTATTTTCATGTTGGATAAAGAGCGACAACTTAGACTTGCCGTTTAACATCGAATGCCTCTACATGAAGAGCATCAATCAGCAGAGCAGAGCCGATGCGAAGGGTGCAAAAAGCGAGTCTTTTAAGGTTACAGAAAAGAATAAGTGGCAGAAAATTACTTGTGTGCTTGATACCAACAACGCAGATGCAACCGAATACCTAGCCGTGAACTTCTGGAGCAATAATAAGAACGTTCCGAAGGTGACTGGTGCGACTGAATATCCTACATGTCACGCTTATATCTGCAAGCCGATGATGGAAGAGGGTGACACCTATAGCGGTTGGACGTTATCGGAAGATGACTACGATAATTTAGGCGGCAACATACTTGATAATACAAGGTCATTGGAGAAGAGCGGTAATCTTGAAACGGAGGATAGCGAAATTATCAATGAAGGCTACGAATACGCTTATGCCGTTGCTCATTCTAATAATACTACAAGTACGTATATTGAAATGCTACAATGGAATATGGTCGGGCGTATCAATGATGGGCAAGACTATATGTTCTCTTTCCTCGCTAAGGGAACTGGTGTGGTTAGTACTTATCTTTGGAAGGATGGAACACTTCGTTTCTTTGTAGAGAGTTCTAACAATAAACATGATGCCGTATCGCCAGATGGCAATGTTGATTTCGAGCTGACAAACGAATGGAAACGCTATTGGGTACACTATCATCTTAATACATCAAGCGGACACCCTCTTCCCGAGAAGCTGCTTATCCGATGTAATAGTGGTAATGATGTATATGTCTGTCAGCCTAAGTTGGAGATAGGTGCAACCATGACCGAGTTCACAGAACGCAAGACCGACTTGGTAGACAAGGCTACGCTGAAGAAGGCTGGTATTGAAATCACCACAAATCAAGTAAAGCTCTATGGAGATAAGGTACAGGTGCTGACACGAAAAGGCGAAAGTTCCGAATACGTAGAGGCAGGTATGTTCGTCAATGGCAAGCTCAATGCTAATCTTATTGATGCAGATGCTATTGAGGTTAAGCACCTTTGGGCGAAGTCTGAGGATGGAACTGCCAAGGTGGGATATTTCGGCAATACCGAGAAAATGGAAGCTTGCAAGGTAGATGATACTACCTATGCGCCTCTCTTTATTGGTGCGGATAATGCTAAAAATGCTCCATTCCATGTAACGCAAGATGGAGCTATCTATGCGTTAATGGGAAGAATAGGAAAGTTCTCGTTGACAGATGATGGAATATTCGAATATAACGATGGTAACAACACCACGCACAAGCCAATGAGATTATCCGAGAGTCTTATATATTTCACTCATACAACAGACCATACAACCAATGATAGAATAATATGGATGGGTAATACAACACATTTCTCCTCTGATTATGGTATTAATAAACTAATATCTGATATATGGATAGACGACAGAGAGAGCAGACCAAACGAATCTAAGGCATGTTTAGTATTGCATGCCGAAGGCGGAACAAGCGAACAAAGTAACCTTTTCGGTGAGCCATCAGGAAACTTCGCAATATGCGCTTCTAAAGGAATGTATGCTGGATTCCGTCCAATGACGAGAACAATTAGTAAGAGTATGGCATTATCTGAGTTGGACTGCTATGTAGAGGTAACAGCAGCCGTTACATTGACACTCCCAGCAAATCCACAGAGAGGACAGACGTATTGGATAATGCGTTCGGTGAATAAAGGCGTAAAAACTATCGTGAAAGGAAACGGTAAGCAGGTATATACCCCTGCTGGGAACGGAGAGACTGTAGAGTTTACTTCCGCCAATGAAATTATCTGGTTAACGTATATCAAGAATAACTGGAAAGCTCTTTGGGTAACGCCTTAAATAAATTAGTATTAATATAAAAGTAAGAAATATGAAAAAGAATTTCAACGTACCTTTCAAGAATTGGAAGGGTGAGGTGATAGTATCACCAGTTAAGAACGAGAATGGAGAGAATACCTACAAGCCACAGATTATTGGCGATATTGTAGGTAAGGTACTCTTCGAGGTGATAGACAATCAGAGTATGCAGCTATCGGGTGAAGACAAGCTGCGTGCTTATCGGGTAGCTTGCAAGATAGGCAAGGATGCTGAGAATGTAGAAATCGAAGCCGAGGACATTATCCTTATCAAGAAGATACTCTGCCCTGTCATGGCTGTAGGTGGGTATGGTCAGATAGTTGATTTGCTCGAAGGATAAGAATAGACAAGGCGGTTACTCATGGTGACCGCCTTGTTTCTGTATCATTACCAAACGTGCGAGTGCATAAGGCATGAAAGTATCGCCAACCTTTACAATTCTGTCATTAGGATATGGATTACACTTGTGTTCCAACTCCATCTCTCCAGGAGTAGATGGTAATCTGCTGCCACCTACTAGGTATCCCATTTGATTTTCGTATGGTTCTAACTTTTTCATAATCTTAATGTTTTAATTTCTGCCGCAAAGTTACGAAAATAATCTGAAAGTACAATGTTTCTGTTACTAAAAAATGATAACAAGAATTTTGTAACAAAACTTTCAGATTGTTACTTTTTATAAAGTTTAACACAAAAATATTCTCATTTCCGATGATTTTGTGCAGAAAGGTGTATCTTTGCACCATCATTTAATTTAAATCAATGAATTATGGACAATTAGCTATAGACAAAAGGAGGGTTTTCAATGACACAAGAACAAGAAGCCGAAGTCCAACGGTTG
>OBSA01000217.1_pt1 | contig 13557 bp, 31 predicted proteins | sample 1501291 | NCBI WGS metagenome assembly OBSA01 (sample SAMEA3360679, study PRJEB22359) | human gut metagenome | biome: ENVO:urban biome; feature: ENVO:human-associated habitat; material: ENVO:feces | place: Bangladesh | collected 2011 | reverse complement strand
CTCTGACACATTGAACGATGAGGAATATACTTCCGTAGCAAAGCGACGCTTCAAGCTTATGGAACAGATTGGGCTGGAAGAACAGAGACAGAAACAGCTTGCAATTAAGAAACCAAAACTTTCTGATTGGGAGCAAGGGTTTCTTGATAGCTTTGTGATTCAGGGTCATAAGTGCCATTACATTACAGAGAAACAAGAAATCATCCTTCATGCTATTGGTGGTTTTGAGCCGTTCCAATATGGTGGTTGTGTATTCAAATTTATCAAGAACGCTTTGCTGGTTGAAAAAATTAATGAAAAAAGTTTTCTTGAAGAAATTTAAGAAAAGACTTGACATGAGAAGCAAAGTATGATACAATACTAATAGAAACAAGCAGCTAGGTTCACAGGGGTGGGCGGTTCACCCGGGGATAGAAATATCCCTAACGCTTTGACCTTACAATGGAGAATCTCGGACGGATGGCCGCAATTGCGAGACCAGAAAGAGAAGATACCGGAGTAGGGCGTAGCCTAATCACGAAAGAATTAGGGTAGGTGTTTATTAGAACGGTATGAGCCTAACAGTAAAAAACCGTTTAGTCTAGTGGGCGCACAGCTAGGCGGGGAGTGTAATTCAAAGTGCGACCTTGGTAGTGGACACTCGTTTAATGAGTCCTAATCGTCAGAATTAGCTACTCTGGTATTAGGAGGTAAAACTACCCTTCCTATGGGATTTTAGCTTAATTAGGAAAAGCACCCGGTGCATCCGGAAGATTGTATGGTTCAAATCCAACAAATCCCTATATCATGACATTATCTTGCCCTACCAGTAACTTGTTACCTCATTCAACTGGTAGGGTTTTGTTATGCCCTAAATTTTAACTATTAAAATAATTTTGAAAAAATAAACATCAAAATTTTATTGCAAAATAGGGTTGACATAATCGAATTTTTATGCTATAATAATATTACAAAAGAAAGAGGTGCTTAATATGTTGAAGATGTTTTCTGATTTGATTGTTGGCGATACGTTTATTATCGGCGGTAATGGTTATGTTAAGCTTGGCTTTAATACAGCAATGAACACTAACACAAAACACGTTGAATATTTTTCTGAACGAAATATTCTTGTGAATGCTTGTGAAAATTATAAAGAGGTGTTTTAATATGGATTTCAATGCTGGTGAAAAACGTGTTTGCCCTTGCAAAGGTTGCGAAGAACGTTTCTGTGCCTGTTCTTCTACCTGTGAGAAATATGCAGAATGGCGAAAGGAGTATGACGCAGAAAAGAAGTGGTTGCAAGATAACAAGTATCGCTTCTCTACTACTCATAACAAACCATTCTTGCGCAATTCAAAATCTGATAGAGAACGCAAACAGCATACCCATTGTTAAATTTAGAAAATATGTAAGACGTGAGTGAAAGCTTGCGTCTTTTTATTTTATGTAATTTGACTATTAAAATATTTGTCAGTAAATTAACTGCTAAATTCTCATACAAAATATAACACTAATATTTGTGTATTTTGACGATTGACGAATATCGTTTTTTCTGCTATACTTAAACTACTTTAAAGGAAATAAAAACGAGGTAGTAAAAATGATTCATCTTGATTATGTTCGCTGTCCCTTTTGTAATACTCTGACAAAGTTTGTTAAAGGAGAACATAGGGTTATTCCGAAATTCAAGTGCAAGTGCTGTGGAAGTTGGTTTGAACAAGATAAAAATTCGGACAGCATTAAGTATATTGCAACAAACAACAACAAAAAGAGTGAAACAAAATTAGACTTTCTTTACACTCCAGATGTATACGGAGTTGTCACAGCCATTGAAATCAAACAAGACGGAAAAGAACTGAATGCAACATTAGCGTTTGCATTTGGGGATACCTATACGACAGCTTGGGGATATAAAACAATGGAGCGCTTTGAAAAAGGTATCAATGCTTTCACACTGATTTTTGACCACAGAACTGATGACAAAGACTTTAAAAACTTCGGATGTAATTAAAATCGGTAAAGATGCTAAAATCCGCATTGATGATATGTAAGGAGGACTTAACAATGATTTTGAATGAGCTGTATGCCATTAGCGGAGATTGGAAGTACAACCCTAATATTATCTTTGAATTTCACTACCCTAGAGATGAACACGTCAACAATCTTACTCCGTATTGTAAAATTAACTGGAATCAAGTTTCTGAAAATGCAAAGAACAGCAAAGTTCTTTATTTTGAAACCATCAGCAAGAGCCGTGTCTGGATTGAATTAGATATTTAACAACAAGGGGACTAGATGAAAATTCTAGTCCCTATTTTATTATGCCATCAATAATTATTCTAATAGTAATAATTTAACAAAAAGAATTTCAAATTACCTATTGACTTCTTTGTTAAATTGCGCTATAATATATATAGAAAGCGAGGTAACAGTATTATGAAAAACACTCTTTATAGTAAAAATGATGTTGAAATTTATACACAGTACGGCGATGTGATTTTGTTCACACCTCATTTGATGGTGTTTAAAGAGGATACGCCTGAAAATAGAAAAGCAATTTTTGACATTGCAGGAGTAAAGGAGATTTAATATGGATAATAAGAATATTCTAAATTACGTTCTGGACAATGGTAAAAATATTACCCTAACAGAAGCAGAACGCAAGATGCTGGTACAGATGTTTCGGATGATAATTGATTGTCTGGAACAAATGAAACAACAGCCCAACACAATCAACATTTATGAACAGGCTCTATATCAAGCAATAGAAAAGGTACAGAACGATGGTAAGGCTATCACCGAAAAAGAAGGCACAGAAACCGAAAACAAGAAAGCCTAAAACTATTCCATGGCGTGTTAAATACGGCGCACATACAAAGGTTACAAGACCCTGTATAACGCCTTTTAACGAGCCTGAACACGCTGTAAGCTATCCTGTAAGACCTGTGTTGTGGACGCTTGCAGAAGCCAATGAACGTGTGTTAGATATCTATAAAGATTGATTCTAAGTCCCTTAAAAAAATCAAGGGACTTTTTGTTAAATTTGGATATTTTTCAAGGGAGTTTACTATTAAAATAATTATTTATGGTGTTATTGTTGTGTAAATCTGCACAGTTTTCATTATAATTCTTTGTGCAATTTGCCTATTGCAATCTGTCTTAAAATATGGTATTATAAAATCACGGAAAGCAACACGTCAAATGAAAGTTGAGGTAACAAAAAATGAAAGTATCTGATATCTACAAGTGCGGTAACGTGTTTGAAACGTTCACCAACGTTATTATCAACGACAGCTATACGAACGAAGTGTTCAATGGTAGTTGGAGTCATATGCCTGAGACCATCATGAACGCAGAGGTTGACTTCTGGAACATCACTAAAATTAAGAAGGATAAAATCTCATCTATCATGGCAACAGAAATCTTTGTGTCACTCAAGTAAACCAGAATAACCCGGAGCAGAAATGCTTCCGGGTTTTATTTTTGGTGCGGCTATAATTATTTTAATAGTTATCTTGATATACGTAAAGATTCTTCAAAATATTTTTTGTTAAATTTGAAAATATCTATTGACATCTGTTTAATCTTCTGCTATAATAGAGCCAATGAAAGAACACTAAACAGGAGGATTTAACAATGACTATTTCAGAAATGACCGAAGTTGTAAAGAACGCTCTGGACGAATACCGAAAAGCAAAAGCAATGAATAATAAAACGACTATTGAGCGTGCCGTAAACGAGATGGAGAATGTCTATATCATGGTTTGTTGCTACCCTGTACCGGGTTCTGATGCGCTCAGAAAGACTATTCTAGAAACAAGGGAGGCTGTCTAATATGAGATATGAAGAACTTGATGTAAATGCTACATACTTTGTTTTACTGGGTAGCTGGGGAGAAGAAACATGGTATGAGTGTAAGCTTGAACCTTATATTTTTGATGGGTTTGACTACAAGCTCTATGCCGCACCAGTAAACGGCAGGGCAAAAAGAATGTTCTATACAAGCGATTTTGTATCGCTCTTAAAAGAACACAATGGTGTATTTAAGAAAGAATCTGGAACATCTGAAATCAAACATATTAAGTGGCAAGAACGTGTTTATAAAGACGCTTATATTTGCCATGAAGCAGATATTTTAATTTAATAGAAAGAGGTTTATATTATGATTCCTAATATTGTTTCTAAGCCAGCTAGAAAGCCCTTTAAAGATGTTACTGGTATTTTTGGCGTTGTAAGCCATGGTGAGTATGAAATCTGTGTAAAGATTCCAGAGATTACTGGGGTGGGGGTAAATAAGGCTACTTATAACGTGTTTTACCTTAACTCTGGTATTCTTACCTATATGTGCGACGACCAGATGGTTCTTGAACCAAAAAATGTAGATATCAAAGTAGAATTTTAATCATATAAAGGAGCAATTTAATATGAAGCTGAATGACGTTCTTTCTCATCTGGAAGCCCTTAACTTTATTGATGAGGACGATAAAGTTGTTATCTGCGTGTGTAACGGTAAAAGTTATAAAAAGGACGACCAGCTTTTTACCTGTGATATAATGGTTTCAGAGGCAAAACATTTCTTTGGAGAGCTTGAGGTTATGCTCAATCAGACCCGTACATACGGTAATGATATTGATTATATGTACTCAAGATTCTGGTTCTTGCTAAAATACGATAAGCCAAATGTAGACTAAATTTGTAACATGGAGGTATTACAATGAGATGGTATAAAGTTTCTGGTGAATATAACAATGGTTTTGACCGCTATAAAAAGGTATACCTTGTATTTGCAGAAAGCCCATCTGACGCAACACAACATATCTATCACATTACAGATTGTTTTCTTCCTTGTAATGTTGAAGCGCTTAATGAGGACAAGATTTATCCTATTAAGACAATTTAATAAATACAACCCGGAGGTGTTATGCCTACCGGGTTGTATTTTATCCTAATTATAATTATTTTAATAGTTATTTCATGCTATGTTTCAAATTTCTTAAAATTATTTTTGAAAAACTATTGACAGGCTGTGTATTCTGTGCTATAATAATTACAGAAACCAAGGAACGCAATAATAAAAGTGAGGTAATAGATATGAATATTGATGAACTTGAAAACGAAATTGAAAAGATTCTGGATAAAAACAACGAACAGAGAATGCACTGGATGGAATTATTTGTCAAAGCGCATAAAGAGGAAAAAGAGAGTCTTGCAAATCTTTGTTGGAAACAAGTTGAGCTTTTAAAAGCAAAAGATGATGGCATTTATCAGGTAGCCGAACTGGTTGAAAAAATGCTCAGTAAAATTTAACAAAGAAAAGAAACGCATGGGAGGTATTTTATTATGATTGTATATTGCATTATGGAAGATTGGTGTAATAATCAGTATATGCCGGAAGATTACAACTCCTACCAAGATAAACTTATTGCGATTTTCAGCAACCAACACGATGCCATTAATAATATTCTCATTGACGTAGATAGGGATATATGGAAGAATGCCCGCCACACGTTCCCTATTAGTGTCTGGCTTGACAATCGAGACGAGTCGTTTGACCCTGAATACGATGTAGAAGAAACCCTTCACAGATATATCAAACCTGTTGAGATTGGTAAGTTGGTTTATTAACAAGAAAAGAAATAGCCGGGAAGCGAAAGCAACCCGGCTTTATTATATACCTTGCAACCGTATATAATTATTTTAATAGTTTATTCAACAAGAGGATTATCTTTAATCCACTGTTCTAGCAGCTTTCTCATTCTGATGGATGGAATATAAACATTGATTTCTTGACCTTCACGAATAGCACTTCTCCAAAGGAATTGTAGCATTTCGCTCATAGCATAACCATCTTCGTCAATATCAATTCCGTTAGAAACAAAGAACTGTTTAATATATGGATTTAAATATCTGTTTATTGTATAAGCAACATTTGTTCTAGTTCTGTAATCATTAGTCGCACGACAATTTAAAGGAAGAAACCCCTTTGAATAACCTTTACCACGCAGTTTTGTTTCATAATCTTTGAAAGTAGTCCAGATATTATCTGTTGATTTTGCCTTACAAATATTATTGAAAAAATTATATACATTATTTTTTAGTGTTTTCATTGCAACGCCATCTTTATTGTTGTCGTACCAAGTTTTAGATAGTGCAGTTTGGGTATCACCAATTTGCAACATCTTTTCATTTTCACAAATATGAATCAATTTAGAATAATTGTATTTGATATACTTTTTGTCTTTATCATAGGGAATTAAATGATAATTATTTAAATCATTGCCATCTACTGACATATAAGTATAAGCAAGACCATAATAATCATAATAATATCTTTGTAGCTGTAAATCAAATCTATATGTTAGAATATAGATATTTCTGAATGAATTAAATACTTCAACAGGGAATAACCAGCACATTAAATTTCCGCTAAATACAACTAATGCACCTAAATCAACTAGGCGTTTTTCCTCTGCAAATTTATCTCCGTTATAATCTTTTTCAGATTCTTTCCAGACCAATTGTTTAGTATTTTCATCAATATCACAATAGGTCATTAGTGTTTGAAAATCTTTATAAGCTAAATTATAAGGCTGAATTACTTCATGTACTTCGTCAAGAATTAAAGTATAATTTGCGGCTCTACAAATTTCAATTAAATCATTATCAAACTTGTTAAAAAGACTGTGAGTGCTACAAATATTCTGACCACTAATAATTAGTTTCTTCAAACTATCTAATTTTGACTTATTATTTTCAAACTTCGGTGCTTTAAATTTCTTTTGTGGGCAACTATCTCTATATCTTTTTACTTCATCCAGATAACTTGTGATAACTAAAAATCTATCATCTTCATCTGAGTTATTGATTAAATTGATAATCGACTGAGATTTACCAGCGCCCATAATAGCATCAACTATTTTAACTTTACAGTTAAATTCCATATTTCCTCCTTACTACTTTTATACATACTCTCTTTAAGGGACACCCCTAAAAATCGTTGTAAAATAAGGGCTTTTTTTTCGTTTTACTACTTTTTTGATTTAAAAAGTAGTAACTTGAATTTAACATAGATAAATAGTCGGGTTATTTATCTATTCTATAGTATTTTATCATATACAAAACATTTTGTCAATACCTAATAGCAAAATAACTATTAAAAATTTAGATTACCAATATCAATTATTTCAATATATAACTTAGTTACACTCGCAGAATAGCTACACCCTTCTGCCCATCACAAGGCAGTCTTGGGTGTAGCGTAAAATGGCGAGAGTGTAACGGGATAAACAATAACAACTAACTAATTATTTTGCGTTAAATTATAAATATATAATTATATAAATATTTATATTATATATAATACTAAAATTTAATATATATTTAATAATTTATTCTGTTGAATTTAAAATAATACTTGACATATCATAACTACTATGCTATAATAATTATAGAAACAGAAATACAAAACAAAGTGAGGTAACAACAATGAAAGAGATTATGGAAAAGTTCGAGAGCGAGTTCAAAAATGCTTATTGTGCGCTTCTGGATGCAAGCGACACTGTGTGCTCGTCAGGTGATAAGGACGATGATACCTGTTTTGAAGCTTGGAGTCAGTACAAGTATAACATTGGTTGCGTACATGAACTTTGTAGAATTGCTGGAATCCTTGGATATAGTCAGGAAGATATTGATAGTTGGAAAAGAGAAGTGTGCGAAAAACATAACAACAACAATATCTAACCTTTTCTGTTAAATTAAGAAATGAGGTGGGCGAAAGCCCACCTTTATTATTACATAGAATATAAATATTTTAATAGTAATAAATAATACTATGATTTAAATTTAACAAAGAAAATATGAAATTGATACTTGACAAATATAAAATAGTATGATATATTATATATAGAAACAAAAAAATAATAAATGAGGTAACAATTATGGAAAAGATGCTCAATGAATTTAAAGAAGAATATGCTTGTCAGTATACCCTGTATTTGGATAGCTCTGAAGCTGTAGATTCACTGTCTAAACAGGAAGATTACGATAAACAGGAGATGGCAGATGCAAGAGTACGGTGGCAGAGAATGCGCTCTGTTATGCGTGAACTGAGACGTGTAGCAAAGATTTTCGGATATACTCAAGAAGATATTGAACGCTGGGAATGGACTGAATATGAAAAATGTTACAATAAATAAGAAATGAGGTCTAACAATGACTAAAAGTGTATATCTGGAAGATTTCGGCAAAGCAACTAATGCTCCTGATTTTCTTATCAGGGCAATGAGAGAGCGTAAAGTTATCCCTAGAGATATTCCTAATGATGCTGTTATGATTACTATTTATGGTGCTGGTAGTTGGAGAGTATCATGGGCTAAAGACAATGTAATTTATACTTATAATCCTTGGACTGCTTTAATTACGGAAAGCTGAGGGGTGATTAGAATGTTTAATATTGGTGATACCTTGCAGAGTAAAGTTTGCCCTACAATGGCAGGGATTATTATTAAACTGGATAAAAACAGAGCCGTCATCAGAATTACCCGCACTAAATATAGTAGGGATATTGGAAGAGAACTAGTAATTGATACTAGTTTCTGGAAGAAAATTTAACAAATAATTACAGAGCTGGTTTATCTGGCTCTGTTTTGTTATGGAGTATAATTATTAAAATAATAAATATAATATCCTGTTAAATTTTAGAAAAAATATTTCTGGAAAATTTCAAATAAAGTATTGACAATTATAAAATATCTGCTATAATAATATATAGAAAGTAACCAATAAACAAAGTGAAATGAGGTAATTAAAAATGACGAACAAAGAAACGAAAATCCGTGAACTGTCCGACAAGATTGATGCTTTTCAGTATGATGCAGACCCGTATGAATACATGGACGTGTGTTCTACCATCGAAGAAATCAGTGCAAACCTTGACCGAATTGACAAGGCGCTCACTGATAAGAGCGAGGAACTTATCAACTACTTGATGGCTTTTACAGACGATGATAATGATACGGATATCATTGTTAGAGCAATGGACTTGATTCAGGAAATTAAAACGTTCTGGAAAGAATAACAATAAGGAGCCAGTCGAAAGACTGGCTCCTATTTTTTCTGTTAAATTTAACTATTAAAATAATTGTACTAGTATATATGAATACAAAACTGTACAAAAATTTAACACAATATTTGTGCAATATGCTAATAGACAAATACAAAATCTTTTGGTATAATCATATCAGAAAATAAAGCAAAGGAGAAATAAAGATGACTTACACTATTGAACAGGCTTATAAGAAAGTAATGAAGGAATGGAAGCCTAGCGCACCTACTATTGTTTATGACAGAATGGAAACTGTAAAGCTTGATGACGGATATTATCACGTCAAGAAGTATTGGCTTAACGGTGATGTTACTATTACACCTTATGGCTGGAAAGATAGGCGACAGGCAGAAGAATATATTATGTATGTTATGGAAGAAAAAGGTAAGAAATAAGGAGAAACAAAAATGAGTTACACTATTGCTATTACTGAATGCCCCTACTCTGGACAGAAAGTATCCCTTGACAGAATGGGAAATAAATTTGTGGTGTGCTATATTGTCCCTTTGGAAGATGGCACACACGACTATACTAGTAAGCGATTTGACGCACTTGCAGACGCTTTGAGCGTGTATCAGACCTTTATTGAATACTTTGCAAAGGGTTTGTATGGCGTGACTGATAGAAAGAATCTGCTCAAGTAAGGAGTGCTTAACAATGAATAAATATTTTGAAGAGAATAAAGAAAACATGATACGACAGCTTGATATCTGGGCATATCGTATCCAACATATTGCTTACTGCTTACAGCTTGAGAAATGGCGTAAAACGCACAAAACACCCATGAAAGCATTCTACCCTAATGAGCATGGTTTGACGCTCACACAGGCTTTACAGGCCCTTGCAGACGACAGGATTACACCCGAAGAAGCTTGGAGTGTGTTACATAGTTCTGAAATGCAATACGAGCTTGAAGCTACTGCAAAACTTGAAGAAAAATATGGTAAAGAACTTCCTAGATGGGCGAAGTAAATTATATGGACAGTCTGGTGAAAGCTGGACTGTTCTTTTTTCTGTTAAATTTAATTATTTTAATAGTAAATGGAATACAATCTTGATGTACACAAAGTATTATCTGGTACAAACAAATTAAAAATTTAACAAAAGAAATTTTAAGATAAGTATTGACTTTTCTGTTATTTTGAGTATAATAAATAGTGTAAGGAACACATACCAACAAACAGAAAGAGGTATTAATTATGATGTATTCTAAACTTGGTCACACTTTCTTTTTCAAGAACACTGACGTTTTTGTTGAAAGTGACACACGAAAAATTACTGACGCTCTGGTGGTAAAGATTTTGAATGCGTATCAGAACAAAACTGGTTTGTTTTTCAATATTGACAGCGATGTTATTAACTACTTTAAACCCCGTATCCAATACGCTACATATGATTTGAAAGAGACTGAAAACGGTTTCAAGTATCATCACATTGAAACCAAAAATGGAACTGTGAATGCACCTATTGATGATAAATCTGTTCTGGTTATTCTGAAATAAATATATAGGGTGGATTGAGAAATCTTTCCACCCTATATATTTATATACTATAATAACTATTAAAATAATTAAATGTGAATATACAAAACTGTTTTAAAAAATCTGGTATCAAAAATTTTCTAAAAAATATTTGCAAAAAGCATTGACAGAATACAATCTATCTGCTATAATAATAAGCGTAAGGAATATATACAAGGCATACAGGAGGTAACAAGATATGGCTACTCGTTCAAGAATTGGTATCATCAACAAGGGTGAGGTTGTAGCAGATACGGTTTACTGTCATTGGGATGGTTATCCCCAATACGTTGGTGCTGTTCTCAAGCTGTACTACACCGATGTTGACAAAATCAAAGAACTTATCTCTGGTGGCAACCTTTCCTCTATTAGTAAGTTCATTGGTGAGAAGCACGACCTTGAGAAGCAGGATAAATACAGAGCTTGGTGCACTTATTACAAGCGTGACCGTGGAGAAGATGGTGTAGACCCTCAGTGGTTAGACACTTCTAAATTCTGGGGAGATAGCGGAGAAGAGTATAATTATCTGTTTAAGGTGGAAACTGGCAGATGGTATTACAGAGACTATACTTCTAATCGTTGGAAAATTCTTACTGACGATATTTGCGATATTACCAAACAGGACGAAAAACAGGCAGAACAGGAAATTGCAGAGCACGACAAAAATGGATATTGATAAGATGCTTGATGACTTTCTTACTAAATTCTAAAAATTAACATTGGGACTAGGTGAAATATCCTAGTCCTTTTATTTTACAGGTATTAATAATTATTTTAATAGTAACTATATACGTTGTTAAATTTTGCTCATATTCTGGATGAAAATTATTTATATTAAATTTAAGAAAAGTCTTGACAGATTTTTCTTTTGGGTGTATAATCATATCAGAAACAGAGATACAGGAGGACAAAACAATGACCAACGAATATCGACTTCTTTCCCGCATGGCTATGGATTGCAATTACTTCTTGGGTGCTGGTGATAGGCACGAAAAGTTTTTGTGGGCTGGAAATGTGAAAGACCAAATCAAGACAATGAAAGATATCTGGAACAGTCTGAAAGTCAAACCTGAATGGTTGACCATGGAACAGATTGAAGCTTGGGAAAAGGAAATGGAGGGCTAAACGATGCTGAACACAGTACACATGGATGCTCAAGCACTTCTTGATGGTGGCTGGAAGCCGGAAGATTATGAAGAAATCCGTGAAGAATATGGGCTGACGGAAGACGAAGCTTGTGAAATCTGTCAAGAGATGGAGCGGATTCTGAACGTGGAAGATGAAGGAGACGAAGCAGACCGGCGATATCACGAGGCAATGGACGCAGGAGAATTATGGTAAATTAACAGGGGAATAGGTGAAAGCCGAAACCCTGTTTTTTTATTTTGTCTAACATTAACTATTGAAATAATTATCTGTATTATAAATATTATAATAGTTATAGTATCTGGATTATGTTAAATTGTATTCATATACTAGATGAAATTGATTCATGATTATTTTTGAAAAACTGTTGACATTTTGTTACTGATATGGTATTATATAATCAGAAATTAACCAATAAACAATTTGAGGAGGACTGAATATGCGTACTTTCAAGATGAACGACCTGAGCAAGCTTGTGGAGATTATCGGCTCTAGCTCTGCAAGCGATGACCGACTTCCCTCTTTTCTCGCAAAGTTTGACTTTGCGGACAGGTACGAAACCGATGACGATTCTGTTGTATATGTCACCGGAAACAATAAAGGGCTTGAAATTGAGTTTTTCAATATTGAGTCCGTTTATAATAGAACCATTTCCGTCCTGTATCGTGAAACGCCTGAAAGCCGTTTCACTGTTCTGGAATGGGAGGATTTAAAGAAAATCTATTGAGGGCGAAAGCCCTTTTTTATTTTATATTTTTTAATTATTTTAATAGTAATCATGTCAATTCTATATCGTCAATTTAACCAAAATATTATAGTAAACTTTGTGTAATATGGCTATTGACGAAATTCTGATTATATGGTATATTATAGACAATGAAACACACCTAATACAGGAGGATTTAACAATGAAAAACGTACAGGAACGATTTGAGGCACTGAAATCCATGAATACTATTATTCAGTCGATGAATGACGAAAACGCCTATTCTAACTGGATTTGGCTTATCCCGGACGGAGCTGACGACGATGAGCTGAGAGATATCGCAGAGAATGATGACGAGATTTTTAACGAGGCTTGTGAACTTTTTGCAAAGCTGATTCGGAAATATCTCAAATATGGCTTGTATATTGACCGCAAAGTTTACGGAGCAACGGATTAAAGCAAGAGGATTTAACAATGAAGTTTGTGTGTGATGTATTTAACAAGGTTCAGGGTTTTTGTGACCGCTATGTGGTCTTTGCTAGGAATAGCAAAGAGGCACAAAAAGAACTGATTGCACGTCTGGATAATTATACAGATGAAACCAGCAAAGGGTTTGATATCATCCGTATCACTGGCATTGTTGAATAAAACAAAAGGGGATGTGACGAGAGTTTGCATCCCTTAACTTTTTATACAAAATAATTACTATTAAAATATTTATGAGAAAAGTATTTAATAAAAATCATAATCAAAATTTTCTAAAAAACAATAATTATTTTAATAGTAAATACACAAAACCTTTACAAAGTAATGTATACAAAATATAAAACTGGTAAAGATAAAATAAAAATTTAACAAAGAAAATTTGAAAATAATACTTGACAGAACGTGTGCAGTTGGTGTATAATAGCTATAGCGAAAGCGCAAAAGAACACTTGAATATTTGGAGGTAACAATTATGTTTGAGTCTACTATTTCCGTTGATATGCGAAACACTATGAAGGCTGAGGCCGTCAAGTGCATGGACATTCTCAAGCTCGACAAGCGTTGCATTAAGGCATTTGAGAAGGGCAACGTTTGGATGTCTAGCGGGCCTTTGGGCG
>OBSA01000214.1_pt1 | contig 13701 bp, 10 predicted proteins | sample 1501291 | NCBI WGS metagenome assembly OBSA01 (sample SAMEA3360679, study PRJEB22359) | human gut metagenome | biome: ENVO:urban biome; feature: ENVO:human-associated habitat; material: ENVO:feces | place: Bangladesh | collected 2011 | reverse complement strand
CTTGTCATGGTCGTGGAAATAGTTATAGCTGAAAGTCATCCACTGCACATTGTTCTTACAGTCGAGCAAACCATCATAGCGGTCTTTGTTGGCAGCATCACCATTGAAGAACTCACAATGGTCTATCCAGATATGTCCACCCCAGTTGGTCTTGGCACTTACCTTATCAGCCTGGATTCCGATGCAGTCAGGGTCGCCCACTTCTACTTGTGCACCATTACGCCAAGCCACACTCTTATTCTCACCTGTTCTGATCACAGGTACACCTTTCATAGTGAAACGACAGTTACGGATAATGATGTTATCAACAGACTGCATCACGAAGGTGATATGAGAAAAGAGAGGAGCCAAGCCTGTTGCAGGGTCCACCACACCAATCAAAGTCTTGTTAGGAGCAACCATAATGCGCTCGCCATAGACAGACTCCACGCCAGATTTTCCACTCTGGTCGTCAAGCAAACGACCAGTACTCAGATCATCCACATAGCACTTGATGCCTGTAGTAATATCATGATCTACGATAACGATATATGGGTCAGTTGCCTGGAGATAGGCCTGCAGTTGAGAGAAGTTGTCGGCCTTCACCACCTTGCCACCAGCGCCACCAGTAGTACCACCTGCACGATACCAATTAGAGCCTGCCACACCTTCGTAGGCAGCAAAGCCATCCATTGAGAAGTCACGACCATCCTGAATCTGTGCATTTGCCATCATTGAGAAGCCACAAAATAAAGCAGCAGCCAAGATGGTTTTACGGCAAGTTACCTTGAATGGTACTGAAAGAATAGGGTTTATATGTTTCATTGCAAAGTTTAGTTTTGTTTGTTGTTTTGAGAAAAAAGGGCTGTCCTCATCAAGAAAAGACAGCCCTTAGTTGATTTCATTTCATATATTTTTCCCTCATTGGGGAAAACATGTGTTTATTATTCTGTTACAGGTACAAGTTTAATGAGAGCGATTGTAGTTGCATCACCCTTTGTAATCTTATGGGCGCCAGCCTCAAGCACAACTGTTGTAGGAGCTCCTGCCTGCTTTACGCCATCTACCTTTACATTAGTTTTTGTACCAGAAACGCCATAATATACATACAGAGTCATCTTCTGAGATGTGGTGAAAGAAACTTCTGTTTTACTTTCCATCTTAAGACTTGCTGTATAAGTTGTACCTTCAATAACTGTGTCTTCCTTTTTAACATTCTTAGCTTCACCTGTCAAAACAAATGCACTATTAGAAGGAACAGCCTCTTTTCCGTTCACAGTAAAGCTGCATGTTACAGTACCCTCAATAGGAGTTACTGTGCTGCCACCTTCTGAACCACCAGTAGAGCCGCCAGTGCTACCACCTTCGCCAGAACCACCTGTCTCGCCACCTTCTGTAGAACCACCTTCGCCAGAAGCATTGCTCTCACCGAACACCTTAACAACACCAGAAGTATAAGCGTCAAGAATGCTTGCCAAAGCAGGCCATGGCTGCTGATGACCATTTGTTACGACTGTCTCATCAGGAATAACGAAATCAATATCGCCATGATTCAAACGACCTGCACCATAGAATCCTTCTACAATAGCAGGAACATCTGCAGCCTTATCAGCAGCGTATGCATACATGAGGCTTGAGTTGGTATCGAAGTTGTTGTAAGAAGTACCACCTACCAAAGTCTTTACGCTTGAAGGAACCTGCTCACTTGGGGCAGAAACCTCGTAAGCATCAAAACTTGTATTATTGTTTGCGTATGTGATATAGCTGAAGTTATCAGGTTTGTTGGCAAATACATTGCCGTATGCCTTAATCAAGCCACCTTTCTCACCAGAGAAAGTACCATCACCCATAGCATCAGTACCCTGCAAAGAGCTCATGATAGGACGCTTAACAGCATCAAAGTAATTAGACTCCATGAATACACTTGAACCACTGGTTGCACCAATACCATAAACATCACAATGCTGATAGTAGTTGTTGTACATGTGAACACTCATGGTACGAACGCGAGCCATACGAGAGTCTGAATGGTCGAACCAGTTGTGATGATAAGTAATCCAGTTTTCACCAGTCTCACTCTTCATACCACACATAGAAGCCTTACCATTATCCCAGAAGCGGTTGTAAGCTACAGTAACATACTTAGAATCGCCCTTGATATCTACAGTACCGTCACCCTTAGCCTGGTCGGCAGCACCACCCTTTTTACCATAGAAGAGATCCATATTGTGAACCCAAACATGAGAGTTATTGGTATCAAGAGACATGGCATCATCCAAGCAACGCATAATAGCAAAGTTACGGAACTCTACACTCTCAGCCTCTCTAAGCAAGAAGCCGAAGCCATATACGGTAGCATCATCACCGACACCTTCGAATGTCATATTCATCATAGCTCCCTTAATCTGCAATCCTTCAGCAGAACTTGAAATGTGATCCAAATCAGAAAGATTTACCTTACCGATGATACGGAAGGCGATTGGGGTTTTATCCTTACCTTTTGAATAAGCATCAATAATAGACTGAAGACCTGTAATAGTCTCTGACTTACCTGTATTGACGGTTGTAGAAACTGTCTTAGCGGTCTTGGCTGTAATATACAGAACCTTAGCACCAGCCTTCAAAGTACCATCATTATTATAAGCACCTACACCATCATACTTGAAATGAGCAAAGCCCTCACGGTTGTAGCTCTTTACTACCAAGTTAGAAGCAGTATTGGCACCAGTAATCTCTGTACCTTCAGCATTTACAGGAACAACCTTTACAGAATAAGTACCAGCCTTCAAACCGAGAACATCAGCACGATAGTAAGAAGCATACTGACGAATCAACTGAGCATCAATCTTCTTGTCATCTACATATACATTATAAGAAGAAGCGCCCTCGAATGGAGCCCACTTCAAGTAGGCAGACTCCTGCCAGCCCTTTGCCTCAGTAATCTGAATCACACCTGCAGGATTTTCAACATCACCACTTTCGCCCTGATCGGCCTTCTTAGCAAAACTGATGGCTTGAACAGAAGCATCATACTCATCATTCTCTGCACCAGACTTAGGAGTAATAATAGTCTTGTCACCTTCGAACTTAACACTTGTCAAGTCGGCAGTATTATAATACTTCACATCACCAGCATTGGTGGTAACATACATCTGATTGACCTTGCTGTTACGAGCAACGGCATTGGTAATTTTGTCGGTAGAACCAGGAGTAACGGTAGATCCGCCACCTACAGTCTCAACCTTGATGCTATAAATGTTCATACCACCACCATTGGTTTTCAACACGACATCACCATCAGCAGTTACAGTTCCAACGTTGGTAACCTGATCTTTTGTAGGAGTACCAAAAGAACCAGAAACCGAAGTCAAGTTAGCAGCATCTAAACAACGAGCAGTAGAAGTACTACCAGTCTTGCAGCTAACTGTTACTTTCTGACCAGCCTTCAGACTTGGAATAATCAAAGAAACACCATTTCCGTTCAATTCCAAGCGAGAAGAGCCATAGTTCAAGCGGACTTTTGCTTTTCCTTCGGATTTATCAGCAGGAGCACCAGCAGTAAACTTCAAGCCCTTAGTATAAGCCAATTCTGAGTTATTTGCAACAAGAGCTTCATTCTCCAAAACTAAGGTATAGCAGTAGCGATCAGTTCCCAATACCCAATTGGCATCAGCTGCACATAAAGCCTTATCAGCCTCGCTCATTGCACCAAATGTCCATGTCTGAGCCATGGCTGCACTCAAGCTCATCAAGAGGAGTGCCAAAGTAAATACCATTTTCTTCATTTTACGTTCCTCCTTTTTTACTTGATAATTACTTTCTTACCATTCACGATGTAGATACCCTTAGACAATCCCTCAAGAGAATTACCTACGAGTTGACCATTGAGGTTAAAAACCTTACCCTGCAATGACTTCTTGACCTCTTCTATCTTGTTGATTCCTGTAGTAGAATCATAAGAAAAAGAAAGAGACACAAGCGACATATCCTTCGTTTCAGAAGAATTGTCCGCATAATTGAGTGTTACGTTATCACCATCGAAGGTGATCTCGGTGACGGTTTTGTCTGAGACATTACCATCAATTTTAACGGTCTGCTTGTTGTTCGCAAAAACAACGGAAGCAAACATACCCGCTAAAAGCAGTAAATAAGTTTTTTTCATTTTAAACTAAAATGTTTAGTAGATATATATTATTTTGGTTTTTATGATTTACTTTTACGCTGCAAAGGTAGCCAAAATTCTGATACAGCAAACGTTTTCGTTTCACTTTTTACACGCAAACGTTTTCATAAGTGTCAATGTGCCATTAAAACGAAATCTATAAAAACATTAGGGAAATTAAAAAAGCCGAATCTTGTTACGAAGATTCGGCTTCTAATAAGAAGTGGTACCACCAGGAATCGAACCGGGGACACAAGGATTTTCAGTCCTTTGCTCTACCAACTGAGCTATGGCACCAACTTTCGCAAATCGCGATTTATCATTTGCGGGTGCAAAGGTAATACTTTTTTCTGGTTCCTGCAAATTTTTCGGGAAATTTCTTTCAAAAAAGATAAAAAAAGCCTATTTTTGTTGGTGTTGTCCATTATTTAATGTACCTTTGCAGCAGATATCGGGATTTAGCGCAGTTGGTAGCGCACGTCGTTCGGGACGATGAGGTCGCTGGTTCGAGTCCAGTAATCCCGACCAAACTAAGAGTTTACTTCCCGTAAACTCTTCATTAGATCATATTTTAACTTTAAATGCGAAAACGATATGCTTAAACTAAAAGATTTCTTTTATCTACAGCGTAACGACCGACAAGCCATTCTGGTTCTGCTCGGTATCATCATCATTTGTCTTACTCTCATTATCATTGTGGGAAAAGTCAATACGAAAGAATCAAGTTTGGGAAACGACTATTCTGCAGATAATAACCCCAAAAGCATGACTGGCGATAATCACCAAGAATCATCAACTGCAGATAAAAACATCAGCGAAAAGCATCCTTTATATTATAAGGTAGAGGGAACAATTCACGAGTTGTTTCCTTTCGACCCTAATACTGCCGACAGCACCCAGCTTCTCAAACTCGGTTTACAATCATGGCAAGTACGAAGTATCTATAGGTTTCGTGCTAAAGGCGGCATCTTCAGAGAAAAAACAGATTTTGCCCGTCTGTACGGACTTACCAAGAAACAATACGAAGTACTGGCACCTTATATTATAATAGGTGAAGATTACCGGCCTGCATCCGACTATTATGGAAATAGCAGAGGAGGCAAAGAAAGAGGCTATCAAAATTCTCCATACAAAAATGGTGCAAACACAAGTACGTATTCACAAGCAAACAATGGCGCTAATTCTACAAATGCTAATGGAAACAACATCTACAGTTATCCACAAAAACTGAGACCGGGGCAACACGTCATCGTCAACTCTGCCGACACAACAGAACTGATGAAGATTCCAGGCATTGGCAGTTATTATGCTAAAAGCATCACAAGATACAGAGAACAATTAGGAGGCTTTGCATCCATTAACCAGCTGAAGGAAATAGATGGACTGCCAGAAGAAGCTCTGTCTTTCATCAAAATTACTCCTGGAGAAGTGAGAAAGTTGAATATCAATTCTCTCTCACTCAATCAACTTCGACGTCACCCCTACCTCAACTTCTACCAAGCGAAAGAAATTTGCGACTATCGACGGTTAAGAGGTCCTTTCAAAAGTCTGGAGGAACTAAAACTCCTCAAGAACTTTCCACCAGCAGAAATAGAGAGACTTAAGCCCTATATCATATTCTAAAAGAGGGTGCGTCACAGACTTATGACACACCCTCTTGGATTTCAAATCAAAACACTCCTAACTGATGCAGGAATATAGTTAATATACATAATGGACAAACGATACGCACCATAAAGAGATAAACACCGAAAAGAGAACCTTTCAAAGTTCCCCAATTCGTAAACTCATCTCTGACCACTTTTTTCGGCACATACCAACCTAAGAAAATACAGGTTGCAAAGGAACCCAGCGGCATAAACAACTGAGAAGTAAGATGGTCGCAGAAATCAAGAAAGTTCAAATTAAAGAGACTCAGTTCTGGCATGGCTCCACAAGATAAAGAACAGAAGATACCAATAATACAACAGGTTATAGTCTCTACCCAGGCACCCTTCTTGCGAGTTACTTTCAACTCCTCATAAAACATGGCAGTACCGATTTCGTGCATAGAAATAGTGGAAGTCAATGCAGCCAACACCAACAATGCGTAAAACAGTACAGAAATAATATACCCCACAACAGGCATAGAACCAAATGCCTGTTGGAAAACATTAGGCAAAGTGATAAAAATGAGTGAAGGACCACTATCCGGATTAACACCTACAGAGAATGCTGCTGGGAAAATCATCAGTCCCGCCATGATGGCAATAATCGTATCTATCAATGCTATCTGAGTGGCAGATTTCAAGAGATTGGTTTGTCTGCTAAAATAAGAAGCATAGGTACAAAGACAAGCTGTACCGAGGCTCAAGGAGAAGAAAGCCTGTCCCAAAGCCTCCAGCATCACGTTCTCATCCACTTTTGAAAAATCAGGCTTCAACAGAAACTCTATACCCTTGAATGCACCAGGCAGAGAACAAGACGAGATGACCAATACAATCAATAAGACAAAAAGCATCGGCATCAATATTTTGGAAGCTTTCTCTATACCATTGCGCACACCTTTGACTACCACACAATGGGTAATCAAGATAAAAGCAATCGTCCAAAAAGTCGGTTTGATGGGATCAGAAGAGAATTCTACGAAATATTGCTTCACATAACTGACATCTCCATGAATACCTCCCAACAACGAAGCATAAAGATACTGCATGCACCATCCTGCCACTACCGCATAAAAACCCAGGATAATCATGGACGTAACAACTCCCATGACACCTAATATTCCCCAAGGTTTTCCATTTGAAAGATTATGATAAGAACGCGCTGCATTAGCAGCAGAATGACGTCCGATAATAAATTCACCTACCATACCAGGAATACCCAGCATGAAGATACATACCAAGTAAATGAGAATGAAAGCAGCACCTCCATTCTGTCCAGTCATATAGGGAAAACGCCAGACATTTCCCAAACCTACTGCAGAACCAGCAGTAGCCAGAATGACTCCCAGCTTGGAGCCAAAACTTCCTCTATTTTCCATTTCGCTAAAATTCTAATGAGTACTCCATATTCATCATGGTAAAGTACTCATGGGTTATTAATTACAAGATTCCGTCCAGGATTCCCAATTGATTCAGGAACACCAAGAGAATCAGAATCGGACAAACGAACCGCACCAAAAACAGATAAATACCAAAAAGATTTCCCTTTAAGGTTCCCCAATTGGTAAACTCATCCTTCACTAACTTCTTCGGTACATGCCATCCGATAAACAAGCAGGTAAGGAAACCGGCTATAGGCAAGAAGATCTGTCCTGTAACAAAGTCAAACCAATCAAACAAGGTTTTACCCAAGAAGGTCAATGAATCTGTAGCACCCAAAGAGAGCGAACAGAAAGCACCGATAATTGCACAGGAAACCGTAACGATAATTGCTCCTTTCTTGCGGTCTATCTTCAGTTCTTCATAGAAGAAAGAAGTATTCACCTCATGCAATGACATCAGCGAAGTAAGTGCAGCCAATGACAAAAGTATATAGAACAACAAGGAAACAAGCCATCCCAGAACAGGAATAGAAGCAAAAGCCTCATTGAATACATTCGGCAAAGTGATGAAAATCAAAGAAGGACCACTATCTGGAGATACACCTACCGAGAACGCTGCAGGGAAAATCATCAGACCGGCAAGAATCGCGACCAGAAAATCGATGAGCGAGATCTGCAATGCCGATTTGAAGAGATTGGTTTGTCTGCTAAAATAGGATGCGTATGTACAGATACAGCCCATACCTATACTTAAGGAATAGAAAGACTGTCCTAAAGCACCTAAGAAAACGCCTCTATCTACCTTTCCAAAGTCTGGTTTCAAAAGAAACTCAACACCTTTTCCTGCATCTGGCAACAGACAAGCAGCTGCCACGATGATCAGCAAAAGGATAAACAGGATAGGCATCATGATCTTAGATGCTTTTTCTATACCGCCTCTCACTCCATGAATAATCACGAAATGACAAATCAGGAAAATTACCACCGTCCACATGACTGGCCGGATTGGATCTGAAGAGAAATCCTTGAAGTAATTAGCCACAAAAGCAGGATCACCATGCAATTCTCCCATGACGCTGGCATAAACATACTGCAAGCACCAACCTGATACAACTGCATAATAACCCGTGATCAGAAATCCAGTAAGCACCTCCAGATATCCGATCCATTTCCATGAATTACCATTGGCCACTTTGGTATAAGCACGAGCCGTATTGGATGCTCCATGACGACCGATGATAAATTCGGATATCATACAAGGAATACCCAACAGGAGTACACAACCAATATATACCAAAATAAAGGCGGCACCACCTTCCTGCCCAGCCATGTAAGGGAAACGCCATACATTACCAAGTCCAACAGCACCACCAGCCGTAGCAAGTATCAAACCAATCTTGCTACCAAAACTTCCTCTACTATTTTCTGTCATTTGAAATACTTTCTCTTTATACGAGTGCAAAATTATAAAATAATTCGCATTTAAACGTATAAATCGAAAGTAAATATCTCAAATTAGTTCACTTTTTGCAATTTTATGCCTTTTCAGATACTTTTTTTATCACTTTTGTTCCGAAAAAGCAACAGAAACCGTACCCCTTAACGATATTCTTCTGGTAGAGTATTGCGCCAAACCACAAAAGGGAAATTCAATAAATGTGAATTATAGAAGCGCTTATCACCAGTCACCTCCATTCCTATGAAATCCGGTTTCTCGTAGGCTTCTTTTTCATCACTAAGTTCCACCTCAGCCATGACAAGACCTTCGTTATCACCATAGAACTCATCCACTTCAAAGGTATGCTTACCACTCTTCACCAGATAGCGACGTTTATCGATGACACCACCCTTGCAAAGTTGCAAGAGATGTTGCGCCTCATCCATGGTGATTTCCTTTTCAAACTCATAACGCGTCATTCCTCCATTTACAGACTTACCTTTGATCGTAAGATAAGCCTTGTTATCACGCGTACGTACCCTCACCGTAGCTCCATCAGCAGGAATATAGCCCTGCTGAATATGGCTATTAGAAAAGGCGGCGCTTTTATATGCGTCGCCCTTCTTTACGAGGAATTTTCTTTCAATTTCTAATCCACTCATAGTTTCCATATTAGAAACAGGAAATCACAGATAAAGATAACTTCCCATTTCCGGTTCATAAATTATGCGATAGAAGATGCATAAATAGCGAAGATAATAGCCAAAGCTATCAACACACCAAATATCCACTTGATGACTTTCTCACCTTTCGCAGCCTGCTTCTTCTCATAAGCAGCATGCTTTGCTCTTCTTAAGTCTTTATTACTACTCATAGTCTTTTAATATTAGGTTATTATTACTATTCTTCATTCTCGGAAGGGAATTCCATCAGGTATGCCTTGATAAATCCGTCTATCTTACCATCCATTACACCATCAACATCCGATGTCTGATAATTGGTACGATGGTCTTTCACACGACGGTCATCGAAGACATAGCTTCGAATCTGACTTCCCCACTCGATCTTTTTCTTACCAGCCTCTATCTTAGCCTTAGCTTCGAGACGTTTCTTCATGGCACGGTCGTAGAGTTGACTCTTCAAAAGCAACAATGCCTTGGCACGGTTCTTCGGCTGGTCACGCGTCTCAGTATTTTCGATAAGGATTTCCTCTTCCTCACCCGTATCAGGATCCGTGTACCAATATCTCAATCGGACACCAGACTCTACCTTGTTGACATTCTGACCACCCGCTCCACTGGAACGGAATGTATCCCAAGACAACTTGGCAGGATCTACATACACTTCGATGGTATCATCAACCAGCGGAGTAACGAAGACACTGGCGAAACTGGTCATACGCTTACCCTGAGCATTGAAAGGAGATACACGCACCAGACGGTGCACACCATTCTCACTCTTCAAGTAGCCGTATGCAAACTCGCCACCCTCAATCGTCATGGTAACACTCTTGATACCAGCCTCATCACCTTCCTGCATGTCGGTAATGGTCACCTTATATCCATGAGCCTCAGCCCAGCGCATATACATACGCATCAACATCGAAGCCCAATCCTGACTCTCCGTACCACCGGCACCAGAATTGATCTTGAGTACACAGTCCATAGGGTCCTCCTTCTGGCGAAGCATATTCTTCAATTCCAAATCTTCTATCGCCTTGATAGCCTTGTCATAGTCAGTATCCACTTCCTCCTCGGTCACCATCTCATCTTTATAGAAGTCGAAAGCAAGTTGCAGTTCGTCAGCATAGAGACGTACTTGCTTATAGCCATCCAGCCATTTCTGGATGCCTTTTACTTTCTTCATCTGCTCCTGAGCATACTTAGGATCTTCCCAAAAGTCAGGAGCCTGAGTGCGGAGCTGTTCCTCCTCAAATTCTACTTTTTTCTGGTCTATATTCAGATAACGATGGAGAGCGTCAGCACGATCCATCACATCTTTCAACTGGTCAGCTGTTATCATTTTTATTACCTTATCCTTTAAATAACTTCCTGTTTCTTTTTCCGATACTTTACCATGAAGTTACTCTTCATACATCTTGTCTATCTCTGCCTTATAGTTTTTATTGATAACTGGTCGGCGAATCTTCAGCGTATTGGTCAACTCTCCTGCTTCCATAGAGAAATGGTGAGGCAAGAGCGTGATACGTTTGATCTGCTCATAATAAGCCAAATGCTGCTGAAGGATCTTGACGCGCTCCATCAACATCTTCTGTACCTTCTCGTTGGCACAAAGTTCTTCTCTTCCAGAGAAAGGAATATGATGTTCACGAGCCCAGTCTTCTACCAATCGGAACTCAGGTACAACCAAGGCAGAAACGAACTTACGCTGGTCTGCAATCACGGCTACCTGATCGATGAATTTATCCACCAAGAGCAGAGATTCTACCTGTTGAGGAGCAATATACTTACCATTCGAAGTCTTAAAAAGATCCTTGATTCGTTCAGTCAAGTACAACTCTCCGTCCTTCATATAGCCGGCATCACCTGTATGGAAGAAACCTTCCTCGTCAAACGCATTCGCATTTGTCGTATCACGATGGTAGTAGCCCTTGGTAATAGTAGGACCTTTCAACAAGACCTCATTGTCTTCACCTATCTTAATCTGAATATTAGAGATAGGACGACCTACGGAACCAATGGTGAATTTCTTATCCAGATGAACACAGGAAACCGTAGCAAGACTTTCGGTCAAGCCATAACCTACCACCATTCCGATACCAACAGAAAGGATGAATTCCTCAACTTCAGGACTCACGTAAGCACCAGCAGTAGGGAAAATATTAGGATTCTCCAAGCCTAACTGCTTGCGCACCATGCTCAAGACAGTCTTATTGACTACCTTATATTCAAGTTCAAGTGTCAAAGGAGGACGCTTACCATTGGCAAGATATTCCACATTACGCTTGCGGCCAACAGCCAAAGCGTGATTAAACAGTTTCTTTTTGAACGAAGGAGCCTCATCCATCTTAGCCTTCACAGCAATATACACTTTCTCCCAGAATCGAGGCACACTACACATACAAGTAGGATGAACCTCTCGCATGCTTTCCTGTATCTCATGAGGGTAAGTGTTGATAAAAAGTCGTGCACCTTCACTCAAGCAGAGGTAAGACCATGCACGTTCAAAGATATGTGTGAAAGGCAGAAAGTCGATGACACGATCCTTGTCTGTAACAGGGACACACTCATCATGCGCCTTAATAGCAGCATGATACTGTCCGTATGTAAGCATCACTCCCTTGCTATCACCAGTAGTACCACTGGTATAGAGGATATCAGCCAAATCATCCATATTTGCCTGCTTATAAAGTTCCTCCACTTCAGTCTGGCGAGGAAGATTCTCACCCAACTTGATGAAATCCTTGAAATATAAAGCTGCGGGATCATGAGTACTGATACGTACACTGGAATCAAAGATAACGATGCGTTCCAAAGATGGACAAAGCGCAAAAACACGATGAGCCTTGTCATACTGTTCCTGTTCACCTACGAAGAGGATACGCACTTGGGCATCGTTGACCATATATTGAATTTGTTGCTCACTACTTGTAGCGTAAAAAGGAATAGCACAAACTCTCACTCCGTATGCTCCAAAATCAGTATATAGATAATGTACACAGTTCTGTGAGAACACGGCAATCTTGTCCTGAGGCTTCAAGTTCAGGTTGAGCAATGCATTGCTAACTTGTTTCACTCTCAGAGAGAACTGATTCCACGAAACAGTTTGCCATTGTTCACCGCCAAACTTCTTAAAAGTAAGCGCTGGTTTATCACCGTACTTTTTAGCCAAGTCGTGAATCAGTACTGAAAGATGACTATTGATTTGCATAAGCTTTTGTTATTTATATGGGTGCAAAGATACGGCAAATAGAGGACAAAACAAAATAAAAATGGCATTTTTTCCATTTTGTCTGCTCTTTTTTTCGTAACTTTGCCACAGAATTCAAAAACGAGGGAGATTATGATGACACAAGAACAATTCACCAATGATGCCGTTGAGCTGCTGAAGAAGCTCATCGCCACCCCTTCTGTAAGCCGTAATGAAAAGGATGCTGCAGATATCATGGAACAGACGATCCGCAGTTATGGTTTTGAACCTCAGAGGGAAGCCAACAATATTTGGGTGATTGACCCGCACTTTGATGAAAGCAAACCTACTTTGCTGCTCAATGCACATATTGACACGGTAAAACCTGTAGACTCATGGCAGCGCCACCCCTATGCTCCTACCATAGAAGGCGACCTTCTTTATGGTTTGGGCAGCAACGACTGCGGAGGCGGACTATGCTCACTACTACAGATATTCAGAATGCTTACAGAGAAGCCACAGAGCTATAACCTTATTTATCTGGCTTCTGCTGAAGAGGAAGTATCGGGCAAAGATGGTATCAGCCGTGCTCTACCGCTATTGCCTAAGATAGACCTCGCCATCGTTGGTGAGCCAACTGGCATGAATCCAGCTGTAGCAGAAAAGGGGTTAATGGTCTTAGATGTCATCGCTCATGGCAAGAGCGGCCATGCTGCCCGTAACGAAGGAGTAAACGCTATCTATGAGGCACTGGATGATATGCGCTGGATTCGTGATTACAAGTTTGAGAAAGTAAGCGAGTTCTTAGGTCCTACCAAAATGACATTAACGGTAGTGAATGCTGGTACTCAGCACAATGTGATTCCAGACAAGTGTACGATGCTGGTAGATATCCGCACCAATGAATTTTATGACAACGAGGAGGTCTATCATTTTATCTGCCAGCACTTGAAGAGTGAAGTAAAGGCTCACAGTTTCCGTTTGAAATCATCCCGTATTGATCCTGAGCATCCTCTTATTAAGAAATGTGTAGCCATGGGAATGAAGCCTTTCGGTAGTCCTACCCTTAGCGACCAGGCTCTGATGCCATTTCCTTCCTTCAAGTTGGGACCAGGAGAGTCTTCCCGCTCCCATTCCGCAGATGAGTTTATCAGAATAAGCGAAATAGCTGATGCTATTGCCAAATACAAAGAGCTCTTAGATGGCGCTGCCATCTAAGAGCTC
>OBSA01000212.1_pt1 | contig 13748 bp, 15 predicted proteins | sample 1501291 | NCBI WGS metagenome assembly OBSA01 (sample SAMEA3360679, study PRJEB22359) | human gut metagenome | biome: ENVO:urban biome; feature: ENVO:human-associated habitat; material: ENVO:feces | place: Bangladesh | collected 2011 | reverse complement strand
TGCCCATCCTCTTCAGCCAAGCCTCGTAGTCCTCGTGTGTTTCAAAAAACTTACCACCGTCATACGGATAAAACACACTAGTGTTATATTTGTATCTGTCAAAAACGTGTGGGTCAGAAGACTCAAAGAAGTAGTCTGTAAATAATCCAGGAATATCAGTGCCTCTGTTCATTTTATCTTCTTCGTTCTTGACACTAGCAAATACGTAAATCAAAGTTTAACACCTCTCATTCTTTCGTTCCAGTAGTCGTAAGCCTTGTATTCCTGCTCGGTCATAATTTCTTCGTTACAGCCGTAATCAAACGTACCGTTTATATCATAGTTAGCGGAGTAGCACAGTGGGAGTTTCGTATTACCCATCTGCTTGTTGATTCTAATCTGTCCTTCTCTAAACTTTCTGAACAGTTCTTCATCTACGCCATGGTCAACGTCTCCAATAGAGTATTTGTGGTTTGTGCTTGTAGCGAACCTGTGACAAGGGTATAGCTTACCATCCATACCAAGCGTTACCATGAAAGCACCACTACCACAATAACCGACTTCCATGTTTAGAGACTCTTCTTTGATTGGGCGTGGACGACCGATTGGTCTTACCTTTGTATATAATTTCCTATGGAAAATAAAATCAATTACTTTCCTCAGTTGTTTGTAGTATTCTTCTGCATCCTCTTTCGTCCAGCGTTCCTCGTAGATTGGGTTTGCCCATGGCTGAAACCCTAATTGGATTTGGTTAATCAACATATCCCCAAGCATTGGTAACGTGTCTCTATTCATTGTTCCCTTTACCAAGACCTGTGTATATCTATGCCTCCACCACTGTAGGTTCTTCAAGATTTCATCATAAGAGCCTTTGCCATCTGGGTGAACTCTGTTCATGTCGTGCGCTTTCTTACATCCATCTAAAGACAATCCAACAGTAACACAAGGATAATCTTCAAGAAACTTCTTCACTTTCGGAATAGAGAATAATGTTCCGTTGGATGTTGTAAAACATTGGAACCTGTGTTCTGTAATCCATGGATGTTTAAGTCTTGTCCCAACTTCAACAAACTTATTGATGGCGTGTGCCATCAAGTCCGTTTCTAGTAATGCTTCTCCACCAATAAAATCCAAGATAATGCTATCAAACTTAGAGTACCTTTTATCCGAATATAAGATATCAATGAACTTATCAATGTTATCTACAGTATTCTTGTTGTACTGCTTGTTAGCCTCATAGCAATATTTGCACGCAAGGTTACATTTATCCGTAATAAAAATTGTTGCCGTTAAAGGAATACTTCTTTTCACTATCTCACCAGCACTTTCACAAACCCATTGTTCTTCTTTTCAATAACAATCCCGACAGCCTTGTCAGACCAATCTCTTACGGAAATGCCGACACCAGGTTTGCCAGACGGGACGACATATGAACCAAGGCAAGGGTCATCCAAAACTTTAACAGGCACACGCCCAACAAGACATACTGGAATAAACATCTTCATATTATGTTCTACGTAGTTCTTTGATGGTTCACCTCCGATTATATGTGCGTAATCACCAGAGACAATACCAGCGATTACTTTGTCGTTAAGTGTAGCTTTTCTGTATTTACCAGTAATAAGGTCTAATGCAACAATGTCACCAACGTCAGCGTCGTCGCCACGTTCAAACCATTCTGCATAGTCGTTATATACTGCGTTAAACACCTTGGCTCCGACAACGTTGCCACTAGCAGAGATACCACCAGTTACCTGAACATCATTCGCGGTGAGCAAATTTGAATCAAGTGTGTTTGTCTCAAGCGACCCTGTTGTGGTGGAGATTGCATTAACTTCATTTGCTGTAATATTTGTTGCGGAACATTCTGATGTATTTACGGAAGTGGAATCGAGCGTACTGGTAGAAACTTTTTCTGTGGAAATGTTACCGTCGATAGTAATCTCATGAGTGGTAATTTTTCTTGCAGAAAAATTTTGTGTTGACACATCGTTAGATGTAAGAGTTTTAGAACAAACATTGTTAGCGTGCAAGTCAATACAGGTAGACAGTCCAGAAAATCTATCATTTACAACAGAGATGTTTACGGTATCAGACTGCTTAGATTCGCCAAGTACATCAAAATACTTGAGGTAAACAGAGAGTGTACTATCCGTTGTATAGTATACGAACTTATCTACAGACGTTCCTACAGAAAACTTCTCTTTGTTGATATAGATATTTGTACCGTTACCGTACTGCGGAGATTTGAACGACAGTTCGACACAATACCTATCGTCGTTTTCATTTTTTGTAACTGTGTAAGTTGGAGCTCCTGGTGTAGCTAGTTCTGGGAACGAATATGTAGACGAAGATTCAGAGGAGTATTTCTTACTAACACCATAGTTCGCCCCGTAAATAGTACCAATTCTATTCTGTGGTACATACAGATACGAATAGCCTCTGGACTTAACAATTAAGCCAGAGTCAGAACCAAAGTTATTGTCACCATCTCTGATTTCAGTATAGATATAGTATGGACTAGATTGCTGACCCCACTCGATTACAAGTCCATCGGCAGTGGCCGTTGTTGTCAAATACGCAAGTGGAGTTGTTGCTCTAACTTGAATTGGAATATACACGACAGCGGAAGGAGCTTTGCTTTCATCAGACCTGTTACCGTCATCGGTCACACCAATAACAGAAGCTCTATAAGAATAGCCACTAAGCACGTTCTCGATGGTCAAACTAAAAGCGCCGTTGGCAGATTTGTAAATCTTAGAACCAATTTGGTTCCAGTCTACATTCTGAGAACCTCTAGTTACAGATTGCTGTAAGGTGACAATCGCGTAACTGTATACACGGGAGTCGTTAAACGTACCTTTATCCCATGTTAGCACAAGATTATACTGGTCGTTGTCTAGCTCATACCTCATAGAGAAGTTGCCCAACTGGTTACTAATAGTACCAGCAGTTCCTTGAGAACCGTTACCGCCACCACCGCTACCTGTGCCAGCGTATGTTGCAATATAGTCAAGGGTTTTTCTCACCGCATCGGCAAACTTACGTCCATCACCCTGGCTATCTGTAGGGATAGATGCGACTAGCTGTGCGGCTTGTTTGTTAAAATCTGTAGCCATTTCTCACCTCACGTAGGGAGCATTTTACCAATGCTAGTGGCAAAGTCCATTTCAGAACCCATGTCAAATCCATGATTTTGCATAGCCAAAGAAACAACAATCTGAGCAAGCAGATTTACTAGGGCAGGTTTCATGAACGGAGAGTTTGGAGGTAATTCATCTGACAGCTCACCAACTCTTGGCGGCTGTTTCCAATACCTAAAAGTGCACGGCAAATCCCCATAGCACACAACCTTATCTCCATCTCTATATACTGGCGGCGCACCAGTCGGAGTTCCGTAATCTTTTGGAATATATTCTTCTTTGCTGTCCATTGTGAACCAACCAGCAGCTTCGTCGTAATCTTTTTGAATCATGACCTGCCATACCATATTGATTGCATCGTTAATATAAGCAATCAACTCTTGGTCTGTATACGCAATTTCGGAAGCGTCAGCAATTCTTTCTTTAATCGCAAACCTCTGAATAAACTTATCGACAGTCATGTTCTGAAGATATTCTGGTTTTTCAGCCATTAGCTACCAGCCCCCTGTTCCGCCTGTCCTTGCATAGGGTCTGCCTCCAACACCGTGTTCTTAATAAGACGATTAAGCTGCCATTCACGATAGAACGGAACCTTATCGGTAAGCAGATGCACCTTCGGTCTCAGCGCAAAGTATCGAACAATCATTGGACAAGGGTACTCTTGGTCAAGAAGTTCCATCATTACCTTGTCTTCACTCTCGGTAAATGCGATTGGATACTGACCAATAAATTCGATGAAGTCGTCAGGTCGTTCCACTTCTTCTCCTGCGGAGAGCTGGAACTCTTTTACGAACTCTGGGGTTTTGCTATCAGCAAGCTCAAGTGACACCGTATCAATGGCGTTGTTAAGGCAATAGATGAGTTCTTCGTCAGAGTATTTCAACTTTGACATGTCGTTAAGTTTCTGACGTACCTTAATCAGTAGTTGGTTTACTGTCATTCAATCACCCCTTTACAAATAGAATGGAAGTTCTCTTGTGATTTCGTAGTCATTGGCTTGACCATTGGTCTCAGCAGAAACGGCATTAGCAATGTCGTCGTCAGAGATAGAGCCATTGATATAGCCAATACACAATCTAACCAAGAGAAGATAAAAGAAATAAGGAAGTTCAATGATTTCATCCAAGTGATGAATCAATGGGACGTGTCTAAAATAAATCATAGTGTCGTCGGTGTCGGTGTAAATCTTTGTGCCACGGATGTGCCACTTAATTTTCTTACGTTCACCTTCCGACAGCTCTTCGTCAGACAGCCACCCAGAGAAGTTGATATAATCGTCTGGCAACTCTACGCCATACTTACGTGCTTTAACGGCTACTTCCTTTTTAACATACGGAGAGTCAAGCCGAACAAGTTCAAGATTCACATATGTTAGTACATGGTTAATAGCTGTCACAAGTTCTTCATCAGAGTGACTACGATTATACAATTCGTTGAGTCCCATCAGGATGTCATTGGACAACCTTCTTGCACGAATGTACTCCATAATTCCTCCTTACATGTGGTCAACTGTCATAAACTCTGGGTTGTCCTTCAGCCACTGTTTGATATACTTATTGAAGCTCTCGTGGTCGCCACACGCCATAGCTTCTTTAGCACACTGGAGTGTGAGCTCTGTCGGGTCATTCCAGCATTCATAAGGGATACGCCCAAGCCTTCGCCCACCTTTATGCTTCCCGAGATACGGGTCTTTCTTTCTGTCTTCGTAGCAGGAACGCATAATATCAGTTGCATCCCAAGTATTAGTCAGTGACCAGTTACCATGTTTATCGACATCAACGTCTTGTCTTACAATGTTATTACTCATGTTATCTCCTTTTGATATAAGAAAAAAGGGGAGCCATAGGCTCCCCAATCTTCTATACGAGAACCTCCGTTACGGTGCAACGGTTGGAGTAATGGTCTCCACAACAACTGGTTTCGGATTAACCTTACCAGTCAGGTTCTTAATACGAGCGTTAGCATTCGGTGCGGTGCATTCGATAGATGCTACGCCAGTGATTACCTTTTCCTTGTAAGTACCGACTCTCGGCGGTTCTTCAGTATGGAACGGAATAAGGTAGCCAAGTTTCCAATACTGCGGGTCAAGCAGGTCAACCACATCGTCAGAGTACATACGATGGGCTTCCAGACGAAGAGAACCAAAGTCAGTCTCGATGATTTCGAGAGAGGTGGTAATACTCTTGTCACCTGCCTGACGAATCGGCAGTGCACCCTGAGTGAAGTCAGCGCATCCGCGTTTGTTACGTGCGGACATGATAGCTACGGTCGGGTCGCCACCACGCTGCCAAGTCAGCTGCATTGCATCGTTCAAGAGGTCGAACGTAAGGTTGCCCTTAGCGACATCCTTCGCTGCATCAATACAGTTCTGGAAGGTGAGGGAAGTCATCGCAGTTTCTTCAACCTTACCTTCACCAGAGGAGACACCATGACCATTCGCGTCATACTTGACGGAGTTCATAGCACCTTCTGGACTATCGTACAGGTAGAACGTATTAGCGTCCTTAACTGCTACGTAGTAGGCAACGTTTTCTTTACATTCAGTACCACCGCGAACGATGAGGGCATCGCCGTTTACAAAGCCGTGGTCATTCAGGGTGAACACACCAGCAGCTACGGAAGCACCTTTCAGTTCATCTTCGAGGAAGTACGGGATACCACCGAAAGTACCAGCAACGTTTTCAGACATCGGGGTTGCAGTGGTGTTGTTGACGATAGCGTATTCAAGGTCTCCTGCGATTTCCTTACCAGCCTTAACGAACTGGTACGCTACTTCATCACGAACGCCGTACTTCTTGATAGCCTGAGTGATATCAGAGATGTTGTAGCCGTGCATGAACTGCTGAACGGTGTTGTACATCCAACGTCTCGGCACGGTTTCCGTGGTATCGAAGTTGATAACTTCAGGATGTTTGTTTACCATTGCCGGACGGAGAGAGTCTCTCAGCCATTCATGTTTGGTGGATACTACAGACGTTTTGCCAAACATCTGAGTAAGTTTAGTTTTATCTGGGTCGAGGTTGGTAATGAAGTCGGACATATCTCTAACAGTACCAACGACGTTATAAGAGCGAAGGGCAGAACCTTTATTATGCGGGGCTGCTGCACCTGTAGCTGGCATACCTACTGCCATTGAGTTGTTACCTCTCTTTCAATTTATACGCCAAGCTCTTTCGCAAACCTAGATACGTATGCCGCCTGTTGGTCGTTAGTCATCTGACCAAGCGCAGCGTAGTCCATTGTTTTCTGTGCCTGTGGCATTGCACCACGGTTATTTGTCGGTTCGACATACGGTGGACGTACCTGCGGCTGGACAGGCCGAGGCATAGGCTGCGGAGCTTGCTGTGGCTGGTTGCCACGATGATAATACATATTCGATACGGCCTGCATATAATTGTCAAGCACTTCTGCATTACCAGTCTTGAGGGCGTCCTGTACTTCCACGTACATTTTGTACGGGAGATTCTGGAGGCTACTCAGAGCAAGCTGGTTAATCGTGTCGAAGTTGGGGTCTTGTCTATACTTAGCAGTTACCGATGCGATTCTCTGAGAAGCAGCTGCCTTTTCAGCTTCCTGCTGCTTCATCTCGTTGACCCTCTGGAGGGTGGCTGCTTTGACATTACCAACTTCGTTGACATATGCTGCCATATGTTTACTGTTGTACTCGTCAAAATCTTCACCAAAGAGCTGTTTAACTCGGTCTTTGCAATACGTATCAACCTGGTCGAGGTACGCTCTCTGGTCAGCCATAGCACGCTGCTGTACTTCTTCTGGGGACATCTGCGGCTGCTGGGGCTGAACATTCTGGGGCTGAGGGTTGTTCGCAAACTGCTGCATCATCATCTGTCGCTGCTGTTCGAGAGCCTGACGCTGAGCTGCGAGTTCCTGTGTCTTCCTAGTGTAATCAGCCTGTCGCATATAACCATTACGCATTTCATCCATAGAAACCTGTACGTCCTGTCCATCTACGCGGACAGTCTGCATTTCTGGCTGTGGCTGTGGTACATTCTGCGGCGGTTCTGGGGCGGGTTCTGGTTCATCATCATAGTCGCCCATTGGCTCTCCAAAGAAAGCATCAGCGAAAGTGATGTCACCATTCTCGTCAATACCAAATGCAGGTTCGTCAGCGTCATCGCCCTGTGGTGCAGTCTGCACATCTGGATTATCCACTGGTGCAGGTGTTGCAGGAACAGGTTCCTGAGCTGGTTCTGGCATTGGCATTCCGTTCTGCATATCTTCCATAAAGTCCTCCTTTTGCACTCCGTAAAGGTTGGTGCAATAAAATATATATACGTCAATAGCCATGCAAAATTTGTTCGTTAAATAACGAGGTTTTGCACGGTTTTGACGAAAACTAACTGGCACGGGTTGCTGGAATCGAACCAGCGTATTGTAGGGTCAAAGCCTACCGCCTTCACCGCTTGGCTAAACCCGTATCACTATTTGTATAAGAAACTAACTATTATGCAAACGTTCCCTATATGCCTCCAACTGGTTTCTCAAAGAGTTGATATAAGCAATAGCTTCGTCACTACCCTTTCCATAATACGGTTGTGGAGCATCGTTATAACCCTGACTATCGAGCTGATAATAATCAGCAGCACTAGGCTGCGCAGAAGCGTAGTCCATAGAGTAGTAGTCTGCAACAGACGGGCCAGTCATATCGAAGCCACCAGTAGAGCCAGAGTCGTCAGGTACACCAAGTGCCATAGCATCCTGAGCAGCTACTGGCCCATAGTTCTGTCGCATAGCAGCTTCATATTCCATCTGCTTACGACGCTTTTCCCTTTCGTATGCCTCGTATTCTGCCTGCGTATGGTCAATACCACCATTAGCACTAAGGTATTGGTGCATACCCCAGTTTACTGGTGTCTTATCGCGGTTAGCAATTTGTTCGTCTGTCCACCCTGCATCTTTCATGAGCTGGATGCCTTTATCGTTGATAGTATCACCAGTGTTGGCATACGTCAGCGGTGCATTAGGAGTCCCAGACGGAAGAGTACGTGTAGCAAATTCATAAGAACCTGCTGCTGGCGTCGGCTTCATTGCGTTACCGCTATCAATAGCGGCACGACCACGGTTAGCAGACTGTACCCAAGCGTTACTATCATCGTGCAGCGGTGCCTGAAACTTGTTACGAAGTCGCTCTCGCTCCTTGTCGTATTCAGACATAGGGGCATCCGACTGTGCGTCTGGCTGTCTGCCAGCTGCGATATTATAAGAATTGGCGAGAGCTGTAGCCGCCTGACCTCTCTGGATGTTATCTTGTCGAGGAATACGCCTCGTATAATTGATTGCCATTAGTAACCTCCTACTCCATTAGTTGGTTCAGCAGGAGCCCCGTTGGGAACCCTGTTATCTGCGGGCTGCTGACCAATTTGTTTGTCTGGAGAGAGGGCGTCACTGCCTTGTCGCACAGTGGAAGTAACTGCCCCTCCTGCTCCTTGTGGTGCAGATGCGTTCTGCATAGGCACTGCACTCTGACCAGTGTTGTTAGTGTTTGTCGGTAACGTGTGATTCAAGAATACTACCTGCACATAGGGGGGAAGTGAGTAGAGAATCTGAATCGGTAACGAGCCATACTGGAAGTAGTAAGCCACAACATCAGGGGGGAGAGTCTGAAGTGTAGTCTGAATAACCTGCGCTTCGAGCATAGCACGCTGCTGTGTAACAACAGGGTCAGTAATGTAGTCACCTGTATTTTTCATACCCATGTTTTCCATCCAACGCTTAACGATGTTGTAGATGTTATGGGGAGTTGCAACTGCAACACCTGCGGCGTTCACCTGCATGATAGCGGTCATGAGCGTCTGAAGCTGGGTACTCATAGCTTCCTTGCTCTGAATGGAAAGACCAGCGTTTACAACCAAATCGAAAGAGCCAGACAGGTCGTCTGGTTTGATTTCCATTGGTTCCCCTGTTAATCGGATAACAGTGTTTTGGTCAATAAACTTTTGGTTCAAAGATATAAGAAAACGATATAGTTCATATACACCTGTTTCAGCAAACATACGAGCAATAAGTTCCAGTCGCTGATTAGATGCGTTCATGATGGCGTTGATACCGCTTGCGGTTTTGTTCAAGCTGGAAGCATCAAGACCTTGGTTATATCGCGTGACGCCTGTACGCTGTTCCTTCTGTCCCTCAGTCCATTCAAGGAAGTTGAATGTATAAGGAGCAATCTGGTTGACAGGCATAGACATCGCAACGTCATTCATCTGATATCCTGGCTTCTTACGAATGACGGCACGACCTTTGTTGAAGTCATCAACATTGATTGCGTCTGGTGCCAGAATCATCTTAGGGTCATTCGTCAGCGCTAGGTTGTGGATAATCTGACGAATCAGCGCCACCTTCAGATTCTGGATTTCGCCTACGAGTTCGGCATAAGAACGTTTAGACCAAATACGGTGTGGGTCTTGTGTCGGGGAAATCGCGAAGAATGGATGTCTACCCATGTAGTTCGGTTCGCAACGCAGGATATGGTCTTGACACAGTGTGATAATCATATCCTCAAGAATGCCATCACCGTTGATATCAATCTTCGTGTAGCACTCGTATAGAGTTACCTCTTCACGAGCTTCTTCTGCGGCGGAGTGGAAACCGTAATACTGGTCGCCAAGCACTTCTTCCATTTCGGTATCAGCTTCATCGAGCCCATACTTGGAGTGCCAATGCTCTGGCTTCACCTCTTCGACGTTAGCATACACACCCTGTTGCTCCATCTTTCTGAGGTAAGACATAGTAACCCGTTTCTTGTGGGCAACAAAGTTCGCTTCGTCAAGAGTCTTTGCATCTGGCGAATATAAGAAATCGGAAATAAGAATGTTCTCAATCTTTGGAGCATTCTTCAAATAAAATGTGGAGTCGTAAACAACAGTATAATCGCCATACTTATCGGGGGCAGAGATAGATTCGACCTTTACACCAGTGTTAATCAGGGCTTGTAAGCTCTGAAAGTTGAGGACACACTGTACAGGTTCATAGCCCTCCTCTCTGTCCCAGTAACATTTAACAACACCAAGACCAGTAATAAGGGCATCTTTCATCCAGTTATACAGAATCGGGAAGAAATGGTTCTGTCTCTGGAGCTGGAAAGAAATAAGGTCTTGCATAATCTCTGCGTTATGGTCATCTTGTGCATCTACGCCAGAGATACTGATTACATCATCGCCACCAGTGAATACCTTCATGAGGGATGGCAATGCCCATTCGATAGTATCTGTTACATCGGTAGATACTACGGAAGATGTTTTACTGAGCTTTGGGAACATTCTTTTGTAGTATTCCTTATCGGCAAAGTAAATCTGGTATCGCTCCTTCATGGTAGGAATAATGACGGCATTCTGGTAATCTTCTGCTTCTTTAATATCAGACTTGACGATTTCAATAATGTTATCATTCAAGTCAGTGATATCAGTAATCTGTTCAGGGTCTATTTATATTACCTCCTTTCGTTGACTCCTAGACATATAAGAATTACAAACCACCTGCAAGCTCGATGTCATCATCTGCTACATTCTCCCAAGCAGACAAAGGAGCTGTTGCAATCTGGTCTACATATGCCAAGGCGTCTGGAATATCGTCGTGCAACCCTTTCGGGAATGTCAGAAGTTCTTCTTGCAGTTTAGTAACCCAGTCCATACCAACAGGGAACCAAATAGAACCCTGTGAGAATCTTGGCTGTAGTGCGGACTGAATACGAAGTTCCTTCTTTTCTTTCGCGGCGAGGTTCTCGATATAGAACCAGATATTACGTCTAGGCATTTCCTTCTCTACGAAGTGCTTCATCGCCGCCTGAAATGCAACTTGTTCGATACCCACCGATACAGGGTGATACTTGGATACGTAATCAAACAGAACATTGATAGACTCAGAAGGATCCATGCGTTCAGCAGTACAATCAATAAGGAACCACTGGTTAGCAGAATTGACAGCAGTAACCAGTACAACAGTATCATCGGCAGTCTCCTTTTTACTAACAGCTAAGTCCATCGTGATGTAGATATTACAGTTATGCCAGTCGAACTTAGATAAATCGAAGTAACGGAAGTATTTCTTTTTGAAGATAGCCATCTCTGGAGACAATGCAATACACATTTTCTCTCGCTCCCAGATGTCCAGCTTACCAAGTTTAGTAAAGTTATCACGTTCATTAGCGATATCATTTACTGGAAACATCTCTGGCCAGTTACTTTCTCCTGCTTCATTAAGAATAGGTACACGCATAAACGTAAAGTTCAGTTCATCAGGCTGTAATGCTACACGTTCGATGATACATTTAGCACCAAGGTTGTTACCAATCATAAAGATACGGCAATCTTTACCAAGGGAGAAGATATCAGACAGAAACCAATCCCAGTCTTTATCCTGTACGGTATCGGACATAGAATCTTCCAAGTCCTGCGGGTCGTCGATAACTACAATAGAAGGTCGAAGGTCATGCCAGTTAAGACCACGGACAGAAGAACCTTTACCATATGCTTCCATATGGATAGTCATTGTCTGTTTTACTCCGTCAATCTCTTCACCAGTGTAGACTTCTACTTCAAATACGTCCTGACTTTGCTGATTAACCTTACGAAGGTTCAGATTCAGTAGGGAATTGTGCAGATATTCGTCTGCGATTTCTTTTAGCCGTGCGTTAGCACCCCTCTGTGTACTTTTAATAAGAACTACATACTGTCTTTTCTTGTTTGGGAACACAAGACAGTACAATGGGAATGCTCTGAGTACGATAGAAGACTTTGCTGACTGTCGAAACCCTTCTACAGCGTAGTTGGAATCACCATCTAGCAGGATTTCACTCCATTTATAGTGATACCAGGGGGATTTTACGTCATCATCCAGTGGTAGGAACAGTCTTCTGAAGGCAACTAGGTTATTTTTCGCTGCTTCGTACGCTTTTTGCAGCTCTTCTAGCTGGCTCATGGTAGTTTTACACCCCTTTCTTTAAGGTTTCTAGGATAAAACGGGCGAATTGATCCATGCAACTTGTGTTTCTATTCCCACATTTGTGTCCCAGAAACATAATTGCGGTAGTTTTGGCGTCTTTTCCGTCTAAAAGTTTAGCGATGGCAGATAAATTCCCCTGACAACCGCCGACGAAAGAGATATTTTTGAGTTTACCGTCCTCGATATCAAAGGAAATTTCTTTGCTACACACACTGTTAGGTTTATAAGTATACATTTTACACCTCCTAAGTGATATAAGAAGAGAGAGATATGGAGATATATGGAGATTCCTTTAGTGTGGTAAAGGAATATGTAGGTAGGAGCTTATATTTTTCTTGAGACTTGCATCTACGCGGCCACGAGCGAGCGCGGGCACGCTAGACTGAAGCCCCACCCCCGTGGGGGGAGGGGGTAGGGGGCGGCATGAGGGCTGCACGCTCATGTTGTGCACTTGAATATATAAAATGATACAGCAGGCAGGGAGTTCTTGCCGGATAGGAGAATATCATGACAGTAGAAAACATTTTGGAAGCATGCGTGTTTGATGTTAGGGTCGTCACCGACGAGGACGGAAAAACCGTCTATACACCATTCAGCGGAAAATGGAATCCAGAATGGGATTCAAAAGAAGTCAAGTGGCTTGACGCTACAGAAGAGGGCGTTATCGTCATCGGTATTTAACCGATAGGGGACGCAAGTCCCTTTTTTTTATTGGCTATATCCCTTTTGTGCACTTAACTATACAAAATGATACAGAAGGAAGGACAAAATACAAACCTTCCAAAAATTATTCGTCACAAGAGTGACGGGAAAGAGAGGCTATTATGGCTACTATTGAAAAATCATCTTTTATGGGAAACGTGGAAAGAGCTATCAACATTTCCAAATTGCCCGAATTGGGCAAGGTAACGGCTGAAAAGCCGGTAAAAATCGCCGAAAATGACGGCGTGACGTACTACAAAACGTCCGTCGTTGTCGCGGTGGACGAAAGATTTCCCACGAAAGCGGGGAATATGACTACTACTGTAGTCGTTATCCCCGTGGACGGGGCAAAAACATTCCCGACGGCGTCGGGAAACATCGTCAAAATGGACGGGATTTCCCCATTCATCTATGCGGGTAGAGGCGCGTCCCACGTGTTCACCGTCGTGGACGGTGCGGGCGATGTTGTGAAACGCCAGACAGGGCGGAAATCCGCACAGGCGGAAATCGACGCCATGCGGAAACAATTGGACGCTATCATGGCGTTGCTGGCACAGAAACAGTAAAGCCAGCAAGAGAGAGGGGCGTAAGCCCCTTTTCTCTTTATCTATCCCTTTTGTACACTTGAGTATATAAAATGATACAGAAGGAAGGACAAAATACCTTCCAATGTGTTAGTCCGCAAGGGCAGAAAGGTAGACTATTATGAAGGTTATGGTAGAGGTGGATTTTAAGAAAATGGCGGTACTTCTCTCAGCTATGGAAGATTTGAGAGAGACGGTGGAGGTGTACGAGGAAAATCACGGGGCAATAGACATTGCCCGTACACCAATGGAAATGTTGTTCATGGACGTTTCCATCGCTGTCAAGGCGTTTGATAGGGTATTCCCTAAAGAATGACAACAAAGAAAACGGGGGCGGAAACGCCCCTTTTTTCGTGTCTATAAAAAATAAAATTTTTCTTCTGTG
>OBSA01000208.1_pt1 | contig 13819 bp, 20 predicted proteins | sample 1501291 | NCBI WGS metagenome assembly OBSA01 (sample SAMEA3360679, study PRJEB22359) | human gut metagenome | biome: ENVO:urban biome; feature: ENVO:human-associated habitat; material: ENVO:feces | place: Bangladesh | collected 2011 | reverse complement strand
TGCGAAGAACTTAAAGTTTTGCTTCGACATAAGTAAATTCAAGTCGATGTCACAGTTTTGTAAGGTTATAGGTATAGACCAAGCTAATCTCAGCAAGAAGATGAGCGAAAGCAATACCAAGTATTCTTTCACAAAGAATGATATTCAAAAGATTTGTTACAATCTTGGTTTGAGAAAAGCGTGGCTAGAGAACTCGGATGGCGAAATGTTTGATGATAAAGCTGCCGTTAGCCCAAGTGACTGGGTTTTCGGTAAAGACAGAACACCTAATATAAAGGTGAACGAGGATAATGCCCATCACAATAAACAGATTGTTAGCAATAATGATTCGAAAGAAGTAGAGTTGCTGAAAGAACAGATTGAAGACCTGCGCAAGCAAGTAGAGAGCAAGGATGCTCAAATCAAGCAGCTAATGGATTTGCTTGCAAAGAAGTAGGAATGCAAGCAATATGCAAGTAAGGTATAATTTTAACACAATATGAAAACAAAGAAACTATCAGTAAACACTATATGTGTGAGGGGTGGATATACCCCAAAAAATGGTGAGCCGATTGAGCTTCACTTAACGCGATAAGCATTCACACTGAGTATCAATACTTTACGAGATTTAACGAGTAAAATATAAAGTAAAAAATGCCCGAAAAACCCCGTAAATATGATAAAAACTGATAGACTTTGCAAGTAATATGCAAGCTAATAGGAGATAGAATTATGAAGGTTTACGTTGAAGACAAGACATATAAGGTGTATTTCTCCATCACTCATAAGTGCAAGAGATTCTATATATACACAGGATTGCAATCGACAGAGAAGTTTGATGGTATGGTTTTTCCTCGTTCAGACAAGTCAGCAAAGGCAAAAACTAAGCGACTGGCAGAGCTATATTCAAACGTGGAAGACTATATACTGCTGCACAAGGGTGAGGACGTTCCGATGCTAAAAAGCCACCTGAAAGAGATTATAAAGGGTGGCAAGGTAGCCGAGAAGAATTTCCTCGACTATATGCAGATGTGTGCGGATTCCAAGAATCTGAAAGCTGGCACGAAGAGAGTATATGATGTGACTATCATCAGAATTAGAAATTTTGATGCTAAGTGTACATTTGATACCATCACTAGAGACTGGCTCGATAAGTTTGTGAAGCATGAATACGAAAGAGGACGAATGCCTAACGGAGTTCATATTGATTTGAGAAATATCAAGGCAACATTCAATTGGGCAATTGATAATGAGATAACAACCCTATTCCCATTCCGTAAGTACGTACTTCCGCATGAGGAAACAAGAAAGCGTTGTTTATCTCTAGAACAGATGAGACAGTTGCGTGATGCAGAGTTCCACACTAACCCTCAACGTGAATCAAGGGATTTGTTCATGCTAGGTTTCTATTTGATTGGTATCAATATATCAGACCTTCTCGATTTGAAGCCAACAGACCTTCGTGGCGGCAGAATATGCTACAAGCGTAACAAGACAGGACGATTGTATGATATAAAGGTAGAACCAGAGGCGTTGGAGATTATCAAGCGATACAAAGGCAAGAAATACCTTTTAAAGTATAAGGACAGCAGTAAGTTCAACCTCAAACACTTTGAGAGCAATTTGAATTTCAGACTTAAAAGGTTAGGTAAATTCAGAGAATATAGTAAAGAACCGATGTTCCCTTATCTTTCCACCTACTATAATCGACATACGTGGGCAACGCTAGCAAGTGAGATTGATATACCGATGGAAGTTATAGGCAGGGCATTAGGTCATGCGATGTGGGATAATGCGGTAACATCAACCTACATTAAATATGATACAAAGAAGATTGATGAAGCCAACAGAAAGGTTATTGATTACCTTAACAAAGATTTAGAAGATACAGATTTATAATTATTACAATTAAAAGGGCAAATAAAAAGGGAGGCTACGAACCTCCCTTTCTTGCTATTTATCCGATAGAATAGTTTCTATCTTCTTACGATAGTCAACAGAGCCGTCAATGAATGCGTGCATAAACAGAATACTATCGCTCATTGGCACGCTGATAGGCTCGTTGATGAAGTCCTTTGTAACTTCCGAGTTATTCACCAATGCGGCAACAAGGCGTTTCTTTTCGTAATTGAAACCTTGTGTGAATCCTGCGGCGAATGGTGTAAGCGAGTGAAAGAATGGTGTTTGTTCTTCACTCAGATTTTGCAGTCTCTGTTTCAGAGTCATTTCCTTTGTCTTTTCCATCATTATTTTTCTTTTCAATTTCTTTCTCCATTTTATGCAAGCGTTCAACTTCTTGCTCGTAGAGGTTGTCAATCGCATCAGAATACTTTAGGTATTGTGTAAGGCTCTTTTTGCGCTGCATAAACTCAGCATTATTCTTGTACTTCATACCTTGTAATGCGGTCAGTCGGTGTCGCTGCATTTCAAGGTGCAGCTCATCGCAAAACCATATCGTTTTCTGCACAGCTTTTTTCTCATTACTCTGTATTTCCTTTGAGAGGTTAACAAGAGCTTTGTATCTTCTGTTCTCCACGCTTATTATCAGTTTGAATATTACCCAACTAAATACGAATGCAATCCAAACAAATACAACACCAAAATTGCCAATACAAGCGTAGAATATTGCAAACGTAACACCCAATAACATTTCGGCATAGTAAATATCGAACCATCCGAAACACTTCTTAATCATTTTCTTCATGTTTTTTATTTGATAAATTATTGTTGAGACGAATATAGAAATCCTCATCACTCTCTCCATTCTGCTTAAAGCTAAGATTGTTCTCTTCGATAAAGTCTAGGATAATCCAAATGCTCTTTTTGCCGAGGTTTCTAATCTTATCCAAATCAGACTTACCATGGAATTTGCGGAGTAAATCGCCTACGGTATATACGTCGCACCATCTGAACATATTCAGAATACGAACAGGAAAGCCACAGTCGTTTACATCTTTACCAAGTATTAATGGTGGAAGTATTGTTCCACCGATAGGAGTATCACCTTTTGCACGTCTGTATTCATCATAACTAGCTTGTGTTGCTTTTAGTTTCTTCTTTAAACCATCAATCACGATTCTCAAATCTTGATTTGTAGCAATATCGGCAATGGTGGCATCCTCGTTGTATGTCAGCTTATTGCACGTCTTGTCTACAATCTGTCTGATTCTAGCAGGTGTCAGGTCGTATTTAAAAGACAATTCATCGTAGGTCATTCCGTTAATGATGTCCTTCAACATCTTAGATTCACGATAGCTGAGTTTTGGAGTGATGTTAAGATACGACATAGCGTTTATTACGCCAAAAAGCATACCTACAGCGTTGGCAGCCAGTTTGCCGTTTGCGGTAGCTCTGTTTCTCAACTCGGTAAGCTCAACGTTGATTGCACGCTTGTGCGATTCAACTTCTTTGAGCTTATCATCTATCATCTTTTCGTTTGCTGCAAGCATCTTGTACTTCTGAGCGTATTTTTCAACGTCCTCACTATTTACGTACAAGATACCATGCTCACCTACACAACTACCAATGAGACCTTGCTCAATGTAGTTACTGATTGTCTGTCTAGATAAACCAAGTATCTCGGCAGCTTTGTTTCTTGTGATTCTAGCCATATTACTAACTCTTTTATTGCTTCAGATTTGAATCTGCCAATCTCAGTTCTAACTGCTGAATAACGTTGTCGATTGTCTTCCCCTTATAGTCAATGGCAATCTCGTTCAATGTTGCAATCTGAGCTTCAATTCTAATTCTGTCTCCCACTGTCATCATAATCAATATTGTTTATTAAGATGCGGTGCTTGCAAAGTTGTAGTGTACAACATAAACATAACCGCCATACATCTTTCCGTAAGTAACCTCTGTGAAGTCAAAGATAATATCTCCACAATCCTTGTATGGAATCAAAGGTTCAATAGGGAATGCTTTGTATTTCGTATAATAACTACTTACTTCTTGTGAAAGCAACTGCTTAAAAATATCCACTTCTCCATACTTTGTGAATACACCTTTGAACTCGTTTTCATTGTCTATAGCAACAACTACTCCAAGTTCTTTCTTGATACGTACACCCTCATATTCGTTGCAAACGCCGTTAAATATTGTTGATGTAGTAAGAACCCCTTTAATCTCTTCCATATATCAATTTCTTAAAATGTGACCACTAACAGCCTTGTTTACTGCATTAGGCTGCGATTCGTTAAAACTCTTGATAAAGTTACGTTCCATTTCTTCTGGAAACATAGCTTTTTTCGGTTTCGGCATTGATAACGTGCCTACTACTTTGTGCCCCCCCGTAAGCGTAATTACGCACTTACGAGTGATTGTTTCTTCTCCAAACATATTCTCTAAATTTAAACGTTATTTTTTAGCATTCAGTAATCTTGCCTGCTTTTCTTTCATAGACTTGATGATAGTGTTCTGAACCTTCTCAATCACGAACTTTGGGGTCTCATTATCACGAATAAAAATCGGATAATAATACTTATGCCGATTGAAGAACTTCGCATCATCATCACCTGAAATCTTGATAAAAATACAAAGTTCAGACAACACAAGGTCACTATGACCTTTTCTGCCCTTATGTTTAGGTTCAGAGTATTTGATGTTATTATCATCAAGGAACTTCTTTACCTTCTCTAACTTTGTTTCATTCTTCATAATAAAATATCTTTTTAATTAAACAATCATGTTACTCACACGCACGTTAGTATAATAAACTATTCATAGATTACCACTAACTAATAGTGTGAAAACGTCAAAAACAGAAACACTAGCATTTAATCAGGCATTCCGCATCCATTATTCATTGGAACAAAACTGCCTTTGCTAGTTGTTTCAGTACCTATCTGACTTTTCTTTCTTCTGCATCCATATCCGTATATGATGTGCCGACCGCAACTTCTTTTTGCGTCTCTGCTTGTAATCTCGTATGAACATGGTATGCAAACATAAGCGTTATCACCAATCTCAAAAGTCGGATTCTTACGACCGAACCTAATCAGCATTGTTTCTACTTGATTTGGTACACGCTTGTCTGCCATGTGCAGTTCGGCATAAGTTGATTTAATCTGCTCTTTCTTGATTAAACGTTTCTTGATACCACTAACAGAACCATGCGACAAACCGATAGCACTCTGTAATTGTTTCATTGTGATAAAGGTTGAGCGACACAAGCGATTTGATTTCTTATTACCACTAACGTGTGAGCTGTTCGCCTCCTGGCTACCAATCTGAAACAGAAACAGAAGTTCATTCAGTCTGTTATATATATCCTTTAGTGTATATTGTTTGTTCACTTCAATTGTGAACATCTTTGCACCTTTGAAAACTCTTCCGTTTTTATCAAGTTTCCTTGTATCATCCTTAAATGATGTAACAATAAAGCGACCATCCTCTTTAACAGAGAATAAATCATCTGTCTTGATAGCATTAAGCAACAGTTGAGCCTTTGGTTGTGAAATGTGAAGGGTACGCATCAGTTGTCTTGTACCCATATCAAACATTATAGAATTACTATGCTGCATCTTACACCAAATAGCAAAGCATAATATAGTCATGCGCTTACTCCTTTCGACCTTGGAGTAACCGCAAGCATATCGCTCTACCAGTTCTACATTGATGTTTAGATGTCTCCGCATAACAAAAAAAGAAAGGATTCCAATAAGTGTAGTGGCACTTAATGAAATCCCTATATTTTTAATCTCTTCGGTCTCTTTCGAGCACCTACTTAAAAAATATCCTTATGTTACAAGCTGTAATTTACCACTACATCACGCTTTTTCGAGCACAAAGGTAAGCATTTTATTCCAGACTGAGTGTACTTATTTTTCCGTTAAAATTATTAATATGGGATAATGAGGGATATGGGTATTTTAGGGAAAATATTATGTTTGTTTAACAAACAAAAAATGCCCCACACCACCAAAAATGATGATGCAGGGCGATATGATAGGTATAAAAGAAATGCGAAAGTAAAGCCCCACCATTGAGCACCAACGGCAGGGCTGAGATAGATGAGTTCCAATGAATAATTGCTTTGCAAAGATAGGCAAAATATCTGAGAACTCAAAGAGATAGTGAAAATTTCTTCTGTAAGCGGTTAAAATAGTCTGTTTGTAGATTTATCGGTTCGATAGTTCAAACGTCTTGTATGCGCCATAAAACAAATCCTCGCCTACCATTATTGATAAGCGAGGAAATGTAACTTTGTTATTGCTATGATTGAAATTCGTAAGGCACGGCTCTATACAAATCTGATTGAAGGAGGTTAGCCATAAGTGTAGCGATAACACCCTGCATATTGTCGAATGCTGTCGTGAAATCCGATTCCATCTTGTCATTCTTGTCACGTATGCTTAATTCGTATGCACGGTCATATTCCTCATAGAACTCGTTGTAAACCTGCTGCAACTTTACCAGTGTATTTGCTAACTTAGGACAGGTTACGTTCTTCATAGCACGTTCCTGTTCTTCTTTCTTCTCAAATTCTTGCTGAATCTGCTTAATATCCTTATCCATAATGTAATCTCCTATTAATTTAAATTGAGTGATGTCTGGTTGTTCAAGCCAACGATGGTGAGCAATTCCATAAATGTAGCATCATACCAACGTATCTGTGTCTGCTGCTGAAATTTAGGGTCTTGCTGATTCTGACCGTACTTGTCAAAGGCTGGAGTGATAACATACCAGCTATGCACCTTTCCTCGCTTTCCTGGGCGAGTAGCGTGCTTCACTACTCCTTTGAGTTCAAGCATACGATTGAATGCTTGTGCTGAGATACCAACGTTGTGCGACTTCAACAAATCGGTGGCAGCGTGGGTAATCGGCTTTTCCGTTCCTGCGTTTACAGACTGAGGAAGAGCATCATCCAAGCCTACCATCTTACCAATCTTCTGAGCGATGCCCAATTTGCTTGCGTCATTCAGGTTGAGGAACTTTGCGCTCCAATCGGCAAAGACTAACTTTGCTTGAATCTGTTCCTGCAAAGATGGCTGCTGCTGAACTTGAGCAACTGCGTGATGGAACACTCTACGATAAACCTCGAACACTGGGCGAACCTTGCGAGCAACAAAATACTCCAAACAAGCGGAAGTAAGGTAGTAGTCTATTTTGTTGCTACCACCTTGTTTATTTTGCTTGCCATTTTGGGCAAGCGGAATAAAGTCCACATTTTCAATGAAGTTTGCCTTCAATGCTCTAACAGCTTTGCTTCTTTCGGAGTAAACCAACTGCCAAACATCATCAAGGTTTACGGAAAACACCTTGTCTTGTTGGTCTAATGCCAACACACCACGGAAGTAGCGTTCAATATCCGATGGAACACTATCCTTCGTTAAAATTAAATTTTCGTTCATTTCGATATATTTTTGAACGTTAAACAAATGTTGGGTTGATACACGAAAAGGGTGTACCGCTACCCTTTGTTCAATGCCTATATCGGAAAGCACGCACACACCATTACGATATGTGCAAGGGGCGATACACCTATATCTTTGATATGGATATATCAGTCTCGTAAGATTAAGAGCATAAAAAATACTCCACCGAATTGACGGAAGAGCTTCCTATTTCTCTCCCGATATATTTATTGAACGCTGCAAAGATACGAAAAATATTCCAATCTTGCGTGTGCTAAGTAAACCTTTAACCAAACTTTAACATTTGGCAGTTATTAATTCTTCGATTAATTTGTTTTTGGATATAATAAATCCCCACCTATACTTGATAGATGGGGGAAATGATTATTCGTCAACAGTCAATCCCTTACGTAAAGCCTTTTCTCTTAATTCTTGATAAGCTTTTTGCTTTTCGTAGGAATTTCCATTGTTATACATGTTCTCTAACTCTTGAAGTTCCTGCATTTCTGTCCTATGCTCCATTTCAATGCGTTCTAACTCATTTTTGTACTCAATGTAACTTCGTACATAGGATATTGCGATTGATAAGACTATCAAAGATACAACACCAATGATAATCTTCTTTGTCTTACTTAAATTCTTCATATAAAACTGAATTAATAGGTTGTAAGCGAATCTGCTATATGTTCAAATTATTAATCATTATTGTCTATTTCTCTTCCGTTAATGGCAGAATTTACCATAGCTTGAAAATACAGGTAGTTAGCCTTTGCATCTTCTTTACTCATACCTTTCTTGATAAATTCATCATAAACAGCCTTTGATGAGCCATATAGAAAACCTTTATCAACATCATTAATGGCTTCTTTAATTGAGTTTCTTCTGTCCTTTTGGTTTTCCATATCCAAAAGAGCCTCACAATATGTTGTTTTTCCTTCATCGTCTTTAGCTAACTTAATGAAGGTGTACTCCATCTTTGATGAATTATATCCGCCAAAACCATTCTGACCTCTACCAATAAAGGAGATAGTGCACATAGAATCGTTGGAGAAAACGACTTTCTCGTTTGTGATTTTGAAAGTTTCTGGATTTTTTGCCAGTTCTTCCATCGTGTCACGTAATTGTCTCTTCGCTTTCTTCTCTAACGAATTGCAAGAAGAAAGAGAAATCACGGCAATTATGATTGTCATAAACACCAAAACTTTTTTCATAACTTATTCGCTTAACCGTGATGCGTAGGGCTAGACTATTTATATTATTTCAAAAGATAACGCAATATGCGTCATTATATTGTGTGTAGGGCAGAAATTTTAATCTTTATTTCTGCCCATGGCGCAATCGAACAATGTGCCGATAAGCCAAATTGCTATTAAGAATGCCATAACCTATTCCTCCTCTGTATTATTGTTGTTGTTATTCAGTTCTTTGTAATACTGCTGAATCTCCTCATCAGTCATACCCTTTTCTCGCATTACACGATAGTTGGCAGAACCACGTCTGAAATAAACTTGACTGCCATAGACTGAGCGTAGATTGTAATACGCACTTCTTACCAGTTCTTTTGTTAATACCTTACCAGTGGACGAATAAACATCCATCTGCTGCAACATCATAGCTGCATCCGCAAAGTTAGGTGTAGTCAATTCAGTGAAGTCATTGGTACACTTCTTAACCACATTCCATATAGCCTTGTTACAAGGTTTCTCAGCAGCCTCTTTCTTGCGCTTTTCTGATGCTGCCTTCTGTGCATTTGTCAAGTCACATTTTCTAGGTCTGCCCAACTTCTTAACGACCTTACCAGACTTTGAAATAAATTCTCCGTCTTGTGCCAACTTCTGTTTGCGTACTTCCAATGCGCTCTGTGTTCGTTCCTGTATGAGTTCACGCTCCATCTGTGCCGAGAATGAGAAAGCGAACAGTAGCATTTCGTCTATCGCTTTCAGATGGCTGCAATCAAGGTCAATGCCCATCTGAACGATAACCAATCGCACACCACGTGGTTTCAACTCGTCATCCACAAACTTGTTGATGTCGCTCATAGAACGACCGATACGGCTGACCTCTGACACGATAAGTATATCACCCTTATCAAGCATCGGCAACACTACCTTACCAAGGTTTCTATCCTTATAAGATACCTTACCCGATACTCCTTCCTCCTTCACTTCGTGAGTAGCTTTCAGATTGTGACAATTCAACCATTCGTTGATTGTTCTTTCCTGCTGCTCCAATGTCTGCTTTTCAGTAGAGACACGACTGTATATTATTACTTTCTGCTTTGGCTCATCATCATCGGTCATGTTTGCCTTTGCGTTGCAGCTTTTGTCTGAACGACAAAGGTAGTGACCTTCTGCCATCATGCAGTAAGGGCAATCCTTACAGCCGATGTTCACGATGTCGTATTTTACAGATGCGCCACCTGCATTCATGATTTCTGTTGTCTTCATTTCTCCTATCTCCTATCCTATCTCTTATTACTTAAAACGTTACTTTCTGTTATTTATTATCCACGATAATAGAATGATACATGAAAATCGCTACTTTTACGCTCTCGGTCATTCTCAATCACCCCAAACATATAAGTATCAATCACGTAATCTACATCATTGTTCTTATCGTGTTCAATTCTCTTTACCCATTCCTCAACAACATCAGGACACCAAACATCGCGAAGGAATCTAACTAGCAATTTATTATCGGTTTCCTGTCGTACCAATATTGGCTCGTTGCCGATAAATCCAATCATTTCTGTATTGTCTTTGTTCCAAGTGTATTGTTCGTCATTGAATAAATCTCTTACCAACTCATCAAGACAAAGGTCTTTGTCATTGATAGGGCAATGAGCCGCCTTGTCAATGCCACCGTCTGCCCACTGCTCCAATGCTACATGAATATCGTAAGGAACTCGGATAATGTCGCTTGTGTTTTCTTCCCACCATTCCTTCTGATAAACAAAGAAACGACCATAATCATCTATTGGGCATAACTTTGCACGGATAGACTTAAATATCTCCTCAGTCTTCTTATAATAGAAACGTCTGGTAGATGGATTTTTATAGTTAGTCAGATACACCCAGCATCTAGTTTCTTGCTTTGGTATATCGCCAAGAATGTCTCTGAAACTACAACTATCATCGCCAAAACCACCTTTGATGATAGTTCTCTTTAATACTCGCTCCTCTTCTTTTGTAAGTTTGGATAAGCAATCTTCAATCTCTTTAGTCCACATAATATAATCTCCTATAATTAATTGTTAAACACCTTCTCTCACAAAAATACGCATGATAGTATCACTATCAATGTAATCTCTGTTTCCGTTCTCGGAAAGTATTGTTATCAGATGTTTTTTCTCGTTATAGAGAACATCGGCAGTAAAATCAAACAACTTTGATTTACTAAAGTTTGCATGAGTTAGCTGCCCATTAGAGAGTGAAATACCTGCAATGCAACCGCATTCCTTTGCATCATTTAAGATGTCTTTGATAGTCTTAATATCCATAGTCGTATTACTTTTAATTGTTATATTTGTGAGTTTTATTTTCTGACCGCTACATATTACTTCTTACCGAAGTTGAATATTTTAACGAACTGATAGAATTGTTTCTTGTCGCAAAGATGGAAGAGGTCTTCCATAATATACTCCTTACATTCCTTTGTACCTTCCCTGTACTTCTCCTGTATCTGTGCTGCGGTCTTGTTGCCGCATTCAAGCCAAAGCAAGAAGATAGCTCCTAAACTCTCATAGTTATTGTATGCGTCATAGAACTTCTTCTGCTGCTCGTAAGTCTTGTTCTTTCTCATGTTTTTACCCTTGAATTATTTTTTTAACTTCTTCGTAAGTTTCCTTTATGAATATTTTGCGCCCCTCTGTAAAACGCTTTGTTGTGTGAATAAGGGTAATCATGCAGCCTTCTGTGTTGAAGTTTTTGCATGGCTCGATACAAGCTATCTCAGATACGTTTATCAGCATCTTATCTCTTGTTGTTACTTCAATAAATTTGCTCATAACTTAGTCTTTTTAATATCTTAAAATCTTTTTGATTACTGCGGCTGCGAGAATATCGTTAGCGGTTATAGGTCTAGGCTCTGTTATGCTTTCTGCCCATGCTGCACCACCAAAACAATAATGTTCTCTTCTCCATTCCTCACAAAACTTCTCAGCCTCCCAGCGTGTAGGAAACTCCTTTTCTCTCATTTCTGAATGTGGTCTTCTTCCATATTCATAATGCGCTATGTGATGTACTTTCATTTTCGTTCCTTTCTTTTAATTGATTAATGTTTGAAATTTGTTTCGATAAACATTATTTGATGAATATCCAAGACGATAGTAGCTTTAAGAAATGAGTCGTTAATTATAAGTAGCTCATTCGTTCCGTCTACTCTATACTTGCAATTATTGAAGTCTATATGGAAACGGACATCAGGGATGGCAATGTGTATTACCTTACTTTCTGTTTTGGCTAACTTGATAGCCTTTCTTAATTGATTTACGTTCATTTTATGATGTATTATAAAAGTTTGTATATGTTATTAATTCACTCATTCTTTTGCTCTGTGGAGGCGGCAAAGGTAGTGTGTGTACTACTTTGCCAACACCACATAAGCAATCGCCTACAGCTGTAGGAAATGGCTCGTTTGCTGCAATATCCAACCGAATATTGTTCGGTGGAATATCCAAGCATGAAGGAACACCGATAGAGATAGTCACAACCTTTGCGGCTGATGCCGTTTCTTTGCGTTCTGAGACGTTTTCCTTTGCAGGTGGTGTAATTGTTCGCTCGGTGCATTTCTCGCTTGCTTGATGCTCGTTTGGTACGCTATCCAATGTATCATCATGTACGGCTGCAATTTCTTCTTTGCTTGATACCAATGATTTCTTTTGCGCATCCTTGAATAGCTTTTCCAATTTAACACCATCCTTAAAAAAGAAGGCGCATCCACGATAGGTGTTACTATTTGTTCGCTTATCATCGGGCATGAACTCTTTGCAGAATCCCGACAAAGTGAACAGTTCACCACAAAATATAATCTTATTGTTTTCTGCTGCAACAACCTCTGTGCCATCAATGAAGGTAAGTTTATCGCCTACATTTACACCGATAGCCGCAAAGCTAAACTTATTGCTAGACTTATCCAATGGTACTATCTTTGCAGGTGTATCGACCTTTGCAACTGAGGTATCTTTTGCAACCACATCTTTTTGGCTATCCTTATAAGATGGAATGCCACAAATGATAATCTTTGATGTTATATCTCGCTTGCAATCTGTTTGCTCTGTTTTTTCTTCTGTAGCGCATTCTTTTTCCTCAGTTGTAACATTATCCACCTTTGCAGGAATAACGTCTTCTGTAGGCTCATTTGCAGGCATATCAAAAGACTCAGCAAAGCCACAATAATCGTATGCACCAATGTAGCCATCAGATAGTTTGAAACCGTTATACTCATCATCAATAAACATCGGCATCATCATACCAACTTCCAAACTACCTACATACACCAAAGCTTCATTAGCATATCTTCCAAGTGCAAAATTGAAGTTTTCAAATCTCAGCAGACTATCAATCTTTAATCCAATCGCAAAATTCTTGTTTGGTATATTTCCGCACTCGCAAGAAATCTCAATACCATCATGATTATCATACATTCCGTTAATTGTGAATGTAATACGATTATCATTTTCTTTATGCTTGATTATTACTAAACCGATAGAGTTAAAACCTTTGTTTTTCTTCAACCATTTAGACATACCCTTCCAAGTCTTTTCATTGATGGTGCAAAGATTATCAGGATTAATCTTAGGTAATACTGAAGAGTAATTTACGTATCTGTTTACCTCAGTCTTAGAGTAATATCCACAGCATTCAGATACCCAATATGTATTGCCGTTTGGTTCACGTACCAACTTGCAAGTAAGTGTACTACCAGACTTTGACAATGAGCACATCTTTTTGAAGTCTTTTCCATTTACCAAAGGCAAATTATAATCGTATGAAAAATGCTCCGTGCTTACCACATCCAAGCCCTTAATCATCATCGTGTGCCCATCGCTAGCGGCTGCCCTGCCGTTTCTAACATCCAAGCATACATTTCTCATAATAGGGCGCAAATCATCATTCGCACAGTGCAAAGATAACTTAGAGTAGTATTTATTAATGAGTACCTTAATAGTACAAAGTACTTCATTATTATCTTTCTGCTTGATAAACATTCTTTTCTTACTACCAATGCTAGCTAACTTTTCAAACTTAGCTACCAATGCAAAGATTTGAACTACACAGAATGAGCAAACGAAAGATAGCACATTTACACTTGCCATCGGTGCAATAAAGCAATCTTTCTCAACTATCTTTTGTGCGCTATAGTCATAGACTTTTTTGTTTTCAGTCTCCAAATAGCCATCCTTAAATGCGCTATCTCTCATCTTTGCCAAATCTGAGGCGGTGTAATTGCCTTCTTTTACATTTACACCCTCATTAAAAACCTTA
>OBSA01000205.1_pt1 | contig 14128 bp, 23 predicted proteins | sample 1501291 | NCBI WGS metagenome assembly OBSA01 (sample SAMEA3360679, study PRJEB22359) | human gut metagenome | biome: ENVO:urban biome; feature: ENVO:human-associated habitat; material: ENVO:feces | place: Bangladesh | collected 2011 | reverse complement strand
GTGTTAAAAGGTATTAAATAGTTTGGTCAACTCAAATTTATTTAGTACCTTTGCAATAGAAATAAAGAAAACAACATAAGCCCTACGCATCACGGATAAGCGAATTATTATGGAAAAAGTTTTATTACCAATTTCAACAAAATATGATACTCTTATAGAGGTTGATGATACATTGTTGTTATGCAAGCAATCTGACATTTATAATGGTGTCTTTGGTAAAGATTTGTGCGATTATGAAATCCTTATTAAGGGTTATAACGGCGTACTTATGCAGCCTAACGAGCAAATTAATTACAGAGAATGCTATTTTGATGATATGTACGAGATAGTTGAACCATGTGACGAAGATGAAGATACAATCTATATGGATTGTGATTTTGATTCACATAAGATTGCAGTTCGTGAGTTATCTGAAATTCCGTCAGACATCGAACAGTTATTTGTTGATGTTGAACATGGTATCAATACAGATGAGATATGTGTAACAGACGCTAAGATTACATGTGGAAAAGTGTTTAAAGCGACACTACACACTCCGCAAGACTACCCTGCACAAGAGTATGAGGACGCATTCATGTTTGTTGACAAAAAAGATAACAAACGATACATCAAGCGCACGTCTCCTTTTTACTCTGATGAACAAAGAGACATTTTCGAAGAGATTACGAAAAATGAGTTTGATGAATTTTGTGAATAAACATCATTTCTAAATAAAGTGTTAAAAGGTATTAAATAGTTTGGTCAACTCAAATTTATTTAGTACCTTTGCACTAAGAAATAAAGAAAAAAATAATTTAAAATAATAGGAGATTATAGATTATGAAAGAAAAATTATCATTAGAAATGCGAGTTCGTCTTGCATCAGAGGGTAAGGGTTTACTTCCTAAGTATAACTTAGCCCAATTTAAGAACAAGAAAGAAAGACATATCGAGATATGCAAGAAATTGCTATCACTGTCTGAAAGTAACGGAAATTTCCCTATCACTGTCTTGGTGTACTTTGCGATTGACAAGAGTGCTCATAAATCATCAGTTTTCGATGAATGTTACTCAAACATTAAGGTTGATAAAGCAAAGACTATCCTATCATGGTTGAAGTTATTTGCATCACACCATATGAACGGAAAACTATTCCGAAATGCAAATGTGGCTCACGTCCTTACCAAATACTATGATAAGGTGTCCGTAGATACAGAAACCTTTAAAAAGGTTTTGGATAAATCAAAGCCAAACCCACACTTCAATTCTTTCAAGGAGATTGCAACCGCATTGAAAATGGAAGAGAAGCCTAAAGTTATCGTAACTAAGGCTAAGGCTAAGAAGAGTGCAGTAGAGACTAAAAAATCAAAGAAGAGTGTGGAAGAAGAAGCTATGGCTAAGGCTTGCGCTGAATAAAAGCTCAAAATTTGCGTTCTAAGGTATTATTATCTTATCGGTGCATAATTATACCACCCAAAGGTAGAAAGTGCCTTAGACGTTAAAAAAGAGTATTATAAATAACATAAAAGTTGATTATTATGTACGCATTAGTAATAGTATTAATAGCTTATGCTATTTGGATTGGTTGGAATGACCACCATAACAACAACAAAGGTAATCAATTAATGAGTACTTAAAATTTGTTAACGAATTTGGTTGAATGAAATAATTTTAGTACCTTTGCATCAGAAATTAAGAAACAAAATAGTAAACTATATAAATCAATAAAATTATGAGTGGAGCGCAGAAATTAAAGCGAGCAATGTCAGCTTGCCGTGTGGTAGCCATCCCAACACGTAAAAAGAAGGTGTTTGATAACATCAGTGGTAAGGAGAAAGATATTCAGTTGTATCGCATCAAACCCCTTGTGTAGGACAAAATATAAGAGTTTAGTTCTAAGGCACAATTATATTATCGGCGCATAACTATTCCGCCCAAGTGCCTTAGACACTTTAAAAACAATATTATAAGCATTAAACCCTTTAATATGTTAAAAGATAGACCCCCACCTAACATATAATGATATTATAGTTAGGATAAGAAATGTGAGACACGACTTAATGATAAATCGTTTAACCCTTTAAAATATTAAAATTATGTACAAGTTGGATTAAAAAAATATTATTATCGAAACTTGATACCAATATATATTATATCATTTATTTTTACAATAAATTGATACTTTGAGTTGCTTTAAAAACTTTCATTTTATTATTAACATTGAATTTAAGGTATCAAGCATTAACTCACCAAGTAAAAATATTATTACAATTGGAGTTAGTTAAGATGTTGATTTTGGCTAAGTGGTTCGAACCCACCTTGGTGAGCAAGTTGTTTCCATATCTGAAAATTTTGTTAAATTTGATTGTGTAGTTGGTGGTTTATCACCTTTGTATTAAGTGTGATATTCCACCAATCTATAACAATAATTAACATAAATTTATTTGGTGGAATGAAATAAATTTAGTATCTTTGCATTAGAAATAAAAATAAAACAATAAATAAAATAGGAGATATAAATTATGAACAAGAATTTTGCTGAATTTCTCAAAGAAGTTAAAAAGAATTTGCCAAACGCAGTTGATGATGATATTATTGCATTTATCGCTGAGAATGGTATCGGTTCGATTGAAGACTTCATCTTAGGCTTCAAGAAAGAAGAGGAAGAGAAACATGAAAGAGAAAATGTTGATTTATCTAAACAAGTCCTTAATGCTACATTGGCTATGGATGATGAGGTTATCCGAATGGTTTGGAATATGGCTAAGGTAGCTACCACTGATGATAATATTTCTCAGTTGGTATTCAGTCTTAACAATACTGACGACTTGAATATGATTAGGGAAACTTTAGGCGGTGATGTATTTTCAAAACTTGCACGATACGTTTTGGGTCAACCTAACTGCAAGTATATTACGCTTGCACAGAATGGTAATGTCCCTTTCACGTTAGTAACTATTGACACAATTAAGGAAAGTCTTAAACGTGCTTGGGATAACCTTTTCCCTTTCATCATGTCATGTCCATCTATTTTTACACACATGGAAGGTCACGATACTGATATTTTGTATTATGATGAGGTTATTGCACCTATCATTTGCAATAAACTTGGTGTTAAGTATTGTGTTGATCACGGATGTTGCTTTAGAGTATGATTTATTGCAGTAAAATGACAATTGAAGAGAGTATATCTCTATCAATTAAAAAAGTAATACATAACGCATATTTCAAGAATGTAAACTATCTTAGACGTTTCTTGGAGACAAACATGTTGGTTACTCTACCTAAGTTTGATATAGAAGAAATTGATAATAGCCATTCACGTATCATTATGTATTTCACTGACAAGAAAGTGATATGCGTTCTTACTTGGAGAAATACAACAAGTAAGAATGATGATGGAAGAGTTGTATGTAATTTTGAACTTTTGTCATAAATCTAATATATAAAGATTAATCATTCTTTATTTTTCTAAGCGTTGAAGTGTTTGTGAAAATGGTATTCAACGCATTATTTTTAAAATTAAAACGGAAATATGATAGGAATATATTAGTAATTTAATATTACAATATATACAAGTTCAATTCTTGTAATTTCCACAAAATCATAATAATCTCCTAAAGGGTGGCTGAATAAGTTTAGATAGAAAAGTCTTAACAATTTCAGTTGCCCTTACTTTGTTAAATCATGTTAAGGAATTTGGTAGTATCAAATTTATTTAGTACCTTTGCATTAGAATTAAGAAACAACAAGTTTAACAATTTAAAAGATAGGAGATTAGATTATGGACTACAATGATGTGTATAATACTATTTCAAGAAAGATTGAAAAGTATGTATATGTTTCAGATGGTGAGAAACATGAGATAAGATTGTTTATCTCTTCAAACAATGATATTTGTTTTGCCCCTAAGAGAAGACGTAATGGTGGCTATATGTTGTCTGTATATCAAATGGAGAAATGGGATAGCCTTACAAAGGTCAATAAGGGCAATAAAACAGACTTGGTTAAACGTATGCGCAAACGTGCTGAAAGCGGTGTTGCAATGCTTAATGAAAGCGGCTTGTGGGATGACATCAAGAAAGAGTTGTTGGAATTTCTTGACCTATCAAATGATGATATTAAAAGAGATTTCGTTGACGGAGATATATATGAGTTATATCGAACAAAGAAATATGATTGGCTGAGTTGCTATCAAGTTTTCTCGTCACTGAAAGCAAAAAAATGTTGGAAAAATCCTTCATTTGATAAGTATGCCTATCTTTATAAGGAACATGTTATCAATTCCGTTAAATGTGCTATTGCTGATAAGAAATCTATCAGATTTAATTGGAGAAACGTATATGACAATACGTTAGAGATAATTGGCACGAATGGCATTTATAGAGGATATTATTCAGAAGAATATAGAAATTGCGGTAACGGACACTATTACTTACTCTTTGACGCTACCCATGCAATATACTATGAAGATGATTCATATCTAAAACATAAGGGTGTTATGAGTTATATAATATAGCTTGTAATGCCCTTTATTTACGTTCTAAGGAGTTTTCTCTATATATCCTTATAATTTATAATATTAGCAATATATAATGGCTTAAATCGAATAAATTGTATTGCTTTCATTAATGAATGCTAATAATATCATGATTTTGTTAAAAAGTGTATAAATGTTTGGTGGAACAGGAATTTCTTAGTACCTTTGCGTCAGAAATAAGAAACAACAAGTTTAATAATTTAAAAGATAGGAGATTATGGTTGTAAATTATCACAAAATAGATTTTACTGACGATATTCAGAAAATCTTTGAGAGATTAATATCAACAAGCATTAATGAAGTGAAGAATAACAAGGAAGACATTTCAAAGGTTTGCATTTGTGATGTTGAAATTGTAGATGTATTCGCTGAATATGATGAAAAGAGTGATAAGGATAATGTATGCTGCAATTTCTATCCTAAGATGTTGGATAAGTTTGGTCTTACATTTCCGATTGAAAAGTTTTCAGATGTTTTCATAAACAAATAAAGATGTTAAAAGGCATTAATGAATTTGGATAAATCAAATATATTTAGTACCTTTGCATTAAGAAAAAGAAACGACAAGTTTAAAAAAATTAAAAGATAGGAGATTATAGATTATGGCAGAAATTGTAATTAATAACTTTTTCATTCAGAACAATATTGTGAATTGCTCTGCAAGTGAGAAGAAAGAAGAGAAGAAAAATGGTGTATTCGTTAATCGAGCATTGGAGGAAACTCTCAAATTGCCGTCTCATATATTGAGAAACATTTGGAATACTTTCATTGACGAAAGTTCTTTGTATGGTGAAGATTCATACGTATATGATTCCGAGGACTATGACGATTTGGAAGACTTGCACGAAAATATTATGAGTGAAATGGAGTTTAACCGAATTTTCAAAGCGGTTAAGAGTAAGAGATATTTCCAATATATATGGACTTCACAAAACCACAACACTATTAATATCGTTGACCCTAAAGATTTGATTACACGCTATTGGGGTGATATAATTACAAGCATAATTAATTTTCCTTATTGTTATAAGGTGTTTTATCAGACAAGAGACAAGAAAGACCCTTATTTCTATTATGAGGAAGTTATTGTGCCTATCATCTGTGAAAGAATTGGTGTTGAATGTATTTGCAATAAGTAAGATATGACGGATATGGCTTTTGATTTGTTGGTTTGGGCAATTGCCTTTGTGATTGCCCTTATCGTATATAAGTGTACTAAAGATTAGGAGATTATGGCTAACGATTTTTTGAAAAAAAACTATATCCAGATTTTGGATAAAGCTAAAAAAGATATTCATGATTGTAGAGTTTACCTTTATGATTTTAAAAGAAATTACTCACGTCTTCAAGCTTTAGAAAAGACTATCCAACAACTTGGTATCAAAACAAATGGTTATAGCAATGACGGACGTAATGGATATGTTATTATTTATTATGTATCAATAAATGACGTAAGAACATTACATGCTTATTATCGTAATTGTTTAACTATTGATGATACATTTTATGGAGATAAGCCATTCTATAAGATAAGATTATCATTAAATCTTAATAGGGATAAGATTATAAGCAAATGTAATAAAGAATTGGGAATTACAAGTTAAAAGATGTTAAGGAATTTGGCTATTTCAGATTTATTTAGTGCCTTTGCATCAGAAATAAGAAACAATAATAGGAGATTAGATTATGTATAACGAAGAAGTAAGAACAACAATGAAGTTCACGAAGTTCAACATCTTCACAAGGGATGGGAATAAGGAAGTTACCGCACCTCGCAGAATGACGTTGGACGAAGCGATGCACCAATTTCAAGGCTCTCGCAATCAGTGGAATTGAGTAAAGTATTATAAATTAAAAAGAATGAAGAAAGTATTATGGCTTATTGTCTGCCTTATGACAATGGTAATGAGTGCTAACGCACACAATACACATTATCCAACCTATACAATAGATGGTATTACTTATGAAATGGATGGTAGTTGGGATGGTTGTGGTACTTATTTTTGGCGAGTTCAAAAGGTACACAAATCAAATAATAAAACTATTGTAATTCCATCAAAAGTTCCAATTGAAAAAGAGCAAAGAACTAAATGGAGTGGAGAAGAATTACAAATAGTGGGTATTGGTAGTGAAGCATTTTCAGAATGTATTTACCTTGATTCTCTTGTTATATCTGATGGAATAACTATTGGTAATAATCCAAACACTTTCAAAGGTTGCAGACCATTGGAATACCTCTATTATTCCAAGGGTGGGTATCAAGGTTTGGCTAACTGGGGTGATGGTCGTGGTTTATATCATGAAATGGAATATAATGGTCTTTCTTGTAAAACATTTGAAACATCTTTAGGGTGTGCTGAAAAACCTTTTTGGACTACAATAGGTGAAACATTAGAAAAAATAATAATAAGAGAAACAAATAGGGTTTGTACTTGTATGGATAGTTGCTGTCCATATCTTAAAACAATAGTATGTTATGCAGCAAATCCTCCATACACTAGTGCGGCAAGTTCTCCTAATACATACACTTGTGGTAATGCATATATTACGTTTGAATCGTGGCAATGGTCAACAATTACATTATATGTTCCAAGGGAGTCACTTGAAAAATATTATTTTGATAAAGTATGGGGAGAGATAGATAATATTTATGCTATTGACGAAATGAATAGTGCTACCACATCTATTAATTCTATTACAAATGAAACGATGGAAAATGATGCATGGTACACTATTAATGGAACAAAAATAGATAATCCCACCAAAGGCATATATATTAAAAATGGGAAAAAATATATCATAAAATAATCATTAAAAAACGTTAAAAATCTGGGATTTATTTGGTAGTCTCAGATTTTTTTCGTACCTTTGCATCAGAAAAAGAAATAACAAATTTAAATAATATACTATTATGGCAAAGTTTAATTTAGCATGTAATCAAGTTGTAAGATTGCGTAATGGAAAATTGGGAATTGTTGTATGTTTCAACAATACTCCTTCACATATTGTGTTCAGTGCTTTCACAAACCCTATCACAAAGTGGGATGAAAACCTAAAGCACACTAATACCAACTACGACATTGTAGAGGTCTATGATGGCTCAAAGTTGGAAAACCCTATGGACGGATTCAAGAAACGTAAGGTAGCTGAATTGGAAGTGTTATACGCTGAACAATAGTTAAAATACAATAGGTAGAAGTCCTGCCAAATTTACGCTTGCGGACTACCCAACTGTGAATGAACTTGAAATATACTAAAAAGCAGTGGTAGGTTGAAACAAGAAACTGATAATGAATGAATATTCAAGTTTCAGTAGGCTTGTGTAAATGAAAAAGAAATTGAGGTGGCTAGGTAGCCTAAAGACCTATCTCGGAATTGCTTGTGAAAGTAGTTTCGAGATTTTTTGTTAATTGAAGTTAAGGAATTTGGTAATATCAGATTTATTTAGTATCTTTGCATCAGAAATAAAAAAACAATAGGAGATTAAGATTATGAAAAAGAAATTAATAGGAAAATGGAAGAAAGGTAATATCATTCTTGAAATCTTTGATAAGAATGGAGTTCCTTACGTAAGAACCACATAGGTTTTTGATGAAAATCTTTCAGAAGTATCAGATTTGGAAGAATTTGAAGACTTTGAGAAAGGCAAAACCACTTTGCTTGATATTCTTAAATATTATGATATGAGTGGTGCTGAAAAGATTGATTAAATTTTTTTTTGTGATTTTTTATTATAAATTTTACTATCCGATTGCTTGTGAAAGTAGTCGGATATTTTTTTGGATATTTGAAATATTATTTATATATTTGCAATGTGGAACAATATTATAAGAATTAATGAGGTAATGTTCTTATAATGTTTCATAATATTATATATTAAGGAAGAAAACCTTTTTAAATTGACTTTGGTTGTACGTTGGGGAGCGTACAACCTTTTTTTATTAAAAAGCATTAAAAATCACGTAATTATTTGGTTATATCAAAATTATTTAGTACCTTTGCAACAGAAATAAAGAAATATAAATTAAAAAGAGAAATGGAATACGAGAACAAATTCGTCGGAAAGTACCTAATCGTTGACAACGAGACATTGAAGGAGAAGTCAAAGGCTAAGTGGAACTCATGTAACTTACCTATTGATGCTTGGTACAACTAACGATTGGCTTTAAAATTAAGGAGATTAAGATTATGGCAATAAAGGTTAATGATGAAAATCATATTGAATGTGTAAACATTCAACTTTCAAGAGATAAAACTCCGATTGCGTTCAAAAACAAATTGGAAGATTTAATGGAGCAAGGCTTTGAAACAGAAGAGGCGATTGAGCACATTGAAAGTGTTCCAATTCAAATGGAGTTGTACTATGAGAAAGGTTATGGTTTGATTATGGTAGAAAGTGACGAATTGGATTGTAATTTGGATATTTGCTCACCATATACTAAAGAACCTTTTGAGCAAATCGAAAATGAATGTGATAAGCAATTAAATAAGAAGTATAAAAACTATATTAAATTATTATCCCAAAATTTAAAAAGATTATGTCAACAAGAGCAATGATTTATTTGAAACTGAATCCTAAAGATGTGGGAAAGTTCAAGAAATGCAACATTGATAAATTAGGTTTGCGCACTGATGTTGAAAACTTAGACAAAGAGGTAATAAGAAGTAGAGTGAGAAAGGTAAAGACCAAGAAGTATATGAGTATCTTTCATCATTTTGACGGATATACTGACGGATTGGGCAAGGTACTCTTCTACAAGTTCAATGACTATGACAAGCTGCTTAACCTATTGCTTTGCGGTGATGAGGTTTCAATCATTGAAAACGCATTGGCAGAACCTTTTATCAATTTTGATGATAGATGGGATTTTAGAAAGCCAACATCACAAGACCAAATACCGTTAGTACCAGTACATGCGTATGATTATCTCTTCCAAGATGGAAAGTGGTATTTCAGATGTGGCAACATGCAGAGGTGGAGACCACTCACAAGAGGAATCATAAAGAAATTTGCATAAAACATAAGCTAAGGAATAAAACCTTTTTAAATTGAGATTTGGTTGTACGTTGGGGAGCGTACAACCTTTTTTTTTTTGTTAATTAGTTTTAAAACTCTTGTAATTATTTGGCCATATCAAAATTATTTAGTATCTTTGCATCAGAAATAATAAAGAGACAAATTTAAGTTTAACATTTAAAAATTACGATTATGGCAAATAACAAGTTCTATATTGTATCATCATCAAAGAATGGTGAATACACAAAGGGAGACAAGTTGTCTGCAAACTATCTCATTGATGAGTTTGTAAGCGGTCTTGACAGAAATAATAGTAATGACGCTGATACAATTCAGTGGATGAACGAAAGCAAGGAAAACGGAACACAAGATGAATGTGTTGAGTTTATTTCAAGCATTTGGGGATTGTCATTAAAGAAGTGTTAGAGATATGAAAAAGGAATATAAAGTTGGAGATAAGGTTACATTGGAGGTAGTTAAAACTGATACTGCATCTTGCAGCGGTTGTTTCTTCAATAGTAAGGACTTATGCGACATTGGAAAGATGTACCCATGTGGAGCAAGGGAGCGTTCTGATAACAACAATATTGTTTTCAAGGAAGTTAAATAGAAGATTGTTAAAAGGTATTAAAGAATTTGGTTAATTCAAATTTATTTAGTACCTTTGCAATAGAAATAACAAGTTTAGCAATTAAAAGATAGGAGATTATAGATTATGGCAATTAAGATTAACGAACCTAATCATGAGGAAGTGATTGAGGTTAGGCTTTCAAGAGAGAAGACACCTATTGCTTTCAAGGAGAAGTTGGACGAACTCATGGAAGAGGGAGCGTTTAACACCAAGGAGGAAGCAACAGAGTGGATTGAGAATAGTACCTTTGTAATGGAAATGTACTACGAGAAAGGTCAAGGTCTCTTTTTGGTTGAGAGCGAGGCAATAGGTAATTGTGACATAGTATCACCTTACACCAAAGAAAAATTGGTTGAAGAATAAATTGTTAACAGGTATTAAGGAATTTGGTTAATTCAAATTTATTTAGTACCTTTGCAACAGAAATAAGAAAACAAAGTTAAATTTAATATAGGAGATTAAGATTATGGAGAAAATTGTAAGAGTTTACTATACATCATTCATTGATGTTCCTTGTGAGAGTGAAAACTTCTCCAATGAAAAGGAAATGGTTGAGTGGGCTAAGGATAACTCAGGTGACTTCTTTAGTTATCAAGAAGTATCTGACAACTTGTCAAAGGACGCCGAGGTTGTTGACCTTTAAAATAATATTTAATAAAATAATAGGAGACTAAAATATGAGTACACGTTCATTTGTTTATGTGAAAATCAAGGAGGAGGATAAAGGCAAGACAAAGAAAGCCGATTTGATAGAGGTAGGTCTCTTGGATGGTGATACACTTTGCTATGAAGATAAAGGAAACGTTGCAAAGGATAAAATCAAAGATGTTGAGCTGAATGGTAACTACATCGGTTTCTATCATCACTTTGATGGCTATCTTAGCGGTCTTGGACAAACCTTGCTTGAACATTTCAATACCTACGATAATATTTTGAACATTGCCCTGCTTGGTGATGAATCAACCATAGTTGATGGCGATATTAACCCTTATTGCTCATGGGAAAGAGAACGTTGGGACAATGTCAAGCCGACAGTGAAAGATGAGTTAGGAAGTAGAGAATACGAGTACGAATATCTCTTTGATGATGATAAATGGTATTATCGACACAAAGATAATGATTGGACTCTTCTAACTATTGAAGAAATTAATAAGGTTTAAATCTGATTATTAATAATGTTAAAAGGTACTAAATAATTTGGTTTTGTAAAAATAATTTAGTACCTTTGCATTAGAAAACCGAAAGAAATATCATTATGAAAAAAGATGACAAAATTCTATTGATGTATTCAAACAAGGAGGACTTGCTTACCAATAATCAGATTTTGAAAGTTTACTTTGAAATGCCGTCAGCGTCATTGGCAGATTTGGCTGAAAAGATACTTTTGCAGAAATACAACAGAAGAAATCAAGAAATAATGGTCAAGAAAGCTATTAACAAGATACGTGGAACGAGGTCTGCTGAGGTGGATATTCCTCGTTTTAACTACAAGGAAAAGGTGTGCGACATTCTTTCGACATTTGTCCATACTCGGTTTGGGAATATTATCTCACAGATTAGGAATGGCAATAACAAGTATCCTACGACATTAAGGGACTTGGTTGAAAGTTTTGACAGAAAATAAAGAAATTTCTTTAATCATAAATCTCCATAGGGATGGTATGGTATAAGTGCAATAGACCATGAAGTCAAAGGGCATATTTGCCTAACATGGCTTACTCTTTTACCTACCATCCTAACACTTAAAAAGTGTTAATTAATTGGTTGTTATTTGGTTATATGGAATATTTTTAGTATCTTTGCACCAAGAAAAATAAATGAATTAATATAATTGGAGATTATGACAAATACAATTACAAACCCTTACAGAGGTTTTAAATCTGTTAAGTATTCCAACCCACTCGAAGAAATCAAGAATTATGTGGGAAAGGACGGACTTGTACCTTTTGAGCATGGATATAAGAATCCTCGATTTAAGTTTCATGGTGAAGTCTATGAATGCTCAATGATTAGTGATACAACTGCATATTGCATGAAACAAGTTTCGTTTCACGAACAAACAAGAAGAAGAAAAAGCAATGTGCTACTTGATGAATTGACAAAGACACAACTCAATAAACTGCTCAACGAAATGAAGAAATATGAGTTGTATTGTCGATATGAAGCATAGAAAATTAATCTAAATCTCCAAATTTGCGTTCTAAGGCACGATTATCTTATCGGTGCATAATTATACCACCCAAAGGTAGAAAGTGCCTTAGACGCAATTTAAATGGCATTGTAGGGGATTTTTCAAGATATTAGTTAACTGAAATAACATTAAAAGTTAAATTTATGATAGATTTTGCTAAAAATATAAGTAAATTGAACAAGAAAAGAAATAATTTGATTATTGAATTGAAGTTAATTCAAGAAAATAACAAGTTATATCGTAAATACATTGACGAACATTGGGAGGACTCTGATTGTAGAATGTGCGTTGAGTTTCAGAAGTTACTCATCAAGGGACGAATAAGAATTGATGAGATTGAAACAAGTCTTTACAAAATCAAGAAAGAGATTAATCTCAATAACAGAAAGCTTAGTGCAGTCAAGAACGGAATTGAATACGATTGTAACACATAATCTTTGTAACTTTTAAAATTGATTTAAATTTGTACATGTTTTGCTCGGAATTGCTTGTGAAAGTAGTTTCGAGTTTTTTTGTTAATTGAAGTTAAGGAATTTGGTGGAACAGGAATTTCTTAGTATCTTTGCATTAGAAATAAAGAAACAATAGGAGATTAAGATTATGAAAAGAATTTTAGAAGTTGGTGACATCATTCGAGTAACATCTGCAAATAATAGTTACTACGGATATGATGTTGAAATCACAGAAGTGACAAACAAGATGGCAAAGGGAAAGGAAGTTCTTAAAGACGGAAGACTTTCCATGCTCGGAATTTACAGATTCAACAAGAACTATGATGATAGTGACTTGAAGGTAAACATTTACGGAAATGACCCTTTTGACTGTTGGAATAGATTTGTTATTCCGAAAAACGTTGAAGTGTGGAGAAAGATTCCGAGATTTGAAGACGCTTATGAAGTATCTCAATTCGGAAGAGTTAGAAATTTCAAAACTAACCACATTCTGAAATCATATACATCAAAGTCACACAGACACCCACAAGTGATGTTGAGATTAAACGATGAGTTCAGAGAGCAACATGGAGTATCTCACTTGGTTATGGCTGCATTCACAAACTCATTGGTTTGCGTAGGCTTTGGAGATAAAGTTGTCTTCCATAGAGATAAAAATATAGAAAATAACTCTTTACTAAATCTCTATGTCGTAAAGAAGTAAAAAAAATAAAATTGAAGAAGAATGGTTAATATAAAAACTATTTTTCTTCATTTTTTTGTCTATAATAATCAAATAGGTATATATACTATATTATAAATAATAATATATTAAGAAAGAAAAGTTTAATATTTATAAGTTTAAACCTAAGAAAGAAAAACTTGAATGAAAAAGCATTGAGCAAACCTTCAATTTCAAGATAAAAAACGATAGACTTCAGGAAAGGCACCTTCTTGACCTTATCTTCAAGTAAGTGGAATAACTACCCACCTTCAAGGAGAAAACGTCTTAAAATGTCAGGAAATAGCCTTAAATCAAATTCTATTATACCACTAACGTACTTAATTAAGTACAAGTATGTGTTTGGTTAGATAAACTTCAATGAATTTGATTCAAAATCTTAATACAAAAAAAATCTCAGAACTACTTTCACAAGCAATTCCGAGATATGCAAATTTAAAATAAAAAAGTATAAAGTATGATTAAAATTAAACAAATCTTCTATTTTTGTTTTTCTTAATTGGTTTTCTTACCAATTTGATTTTAATCTTATTCTTTTTGAAATTCTTTTTTGAAGAATGTTGCAATATATCAATTCTGTGTTTAAATCTACTATTC
>OBSA01000202.1_pt1 | contig 14329 bp, 10 predicted proteins | sample 1501291 | NCBI WGS metagenome assembly OBSA01 (sample SAMEA3360679, study PRJEB22359) | human gut metagenome | biome: ENVO:urban biome; feature: ENVO:human-associated habitat; material: ENVO:feces | place: Bangladesh | collected 2011 | reverse complement strand
ACATAAAGTCGTCTGTGAAGCGAAGCTCCTCGACCGGCTTTATGCGGTAGATATTGTTTTCATTTTTGTTCATATAACTAGTTAACGCAAAAATATTTCGAAAACAGAAGTAAATCTCAAAAATTCCAAAGATTTTTGTAAAAAAATCAGAGGCAAGTTGATTTTTCCGCCCGCGAATTTCTTCCAGACTGCAACCAATTTTCACTCTAATTGTCTAAATCATTAAATTTATGTACCATAAATAAATACCATTTTTCAGGGGTATCACAGATGAAAAAAAACAACGGCTTTGCTATTTGGACAGTCGCCGCATCAGTACTTATTTTTTTTGGCGCAATAAGTTTTTCCGCCTGCCAGAATGAGCTTCTGGATTCACCTTCCTTTCAGAACCGCGGCTCTTATTCAACAGGAAGGGTTGCCGCTCCAACAAACCTTACCGCAACACAAGGCGGCTACAAAAGCATAACGCTGAAATGGACGGCGGCAAAATCAGCGGTCATCTACAATATTTATCATTCAGACACGGCAACCGGAACTTTTGAATTTTTGGGGCAGACTTCGGACGCCACCTGCTCTTACACAGTGGGCGGTCTTGAACCGGATGTGAAAAAATACTACAAAGTACAGTCTGTGGACTCGAACAGCGAAACTTCCGAAGGCTACAGCCAGATTTGCTACGGAACGACGCTTGCGGCTCCAATCATAACAAGCATAAAACAGAACGCAAACGGCGACCAGATTACGGTCCACTGGTACAAGGGCGTAAACTGCACGGAAGAAACATATCTGAACAGCGGGCTGAACTACACGGTTATTCTTTACAATGCAGACGGAACGCAGGTTCTAAAGGAAGAAACAATTCCTGCATTGGACAAAAACAACGAAGTAAACACTAAATATACTTTCAAAAATCTTACACCGAACACAAACTACTACATTCAGATTAAAGCCTACACAAAATCTGCACAAGACGCCAAGTCAACAGAAAGCAGCGACATTGAAAGCCAGTCAACTGCGCACTCATTGATTCCTGCCGCGCCGGAAAACTTTGAGGCAGCGAAAGGAACTTCAAAGGACGGAATCGCGCTTTCATGGGTTCTGCCGAAATTCGCGGAGATAAAAGCGTCCACAACATACGAAACCCGCCCGGTTTACTTCAAGGTTTTCAGAAAGCTTGAGTCCGCGCCGGAAACAGCGTACGACCCGGTTTTAACTTATTTGGGAACAACAGACACTGACAAAGACAAAATTGAAAAGAACGCCGTTCACTTTGTAAAAACAACGGATGAATCAGGCAAGGCAACAGCAGATATCAGACCAGGCGCATCGCTTGCCGGCTCAACAGCAGAAGACGGAACTGAAATTCCTTCAAAAATCGACGTAAAAATTGAATATCCGGAAGAATCAGGCGCAGAAACCGACCCGAACTATCCGAACTACATTCCGGGAACAAAAATAACGCTGACAGACAAAACCGCTTCCCGCGGCGAAAAATATTCATACAGAATCCAGTCGTTCATAGACGACAACGGAAAGAAGAACGTAACCTCGGACGAATCCTGGAGCGACGGCACAGGCTGGCTCATAAACAGCCCGACAGTCTCAGTTTCCTCAGACTATCAGGTAAACGCGGAAGACCCGACCAAAATCGACAGCTTCACTGTAACCCTGAACTTCAAGTTCGACGACTTTGGGCAAGCGTACAACTACGTAATAACGGAAACCTGCCAGAAAATGCGCAAAGCCACCGCAGAAGATATTGAAGCCGGCCAAGAAGACAAGCCGGAAGGCGAGCCGGAGATAAACTTGCATATAACTTCTTCGTATTCTTCCATTGCTCAGAAAGAATTTCCATACACTCCGCTAAAAGATGAACTTTATTATCAAAAATATTCATATAAAGTATCAATTTGTGATTCTTCATCAGAAGACACTTCATCTGCCTATTATACTGTTGAAGCCTCAAATTCTGTTATAGTAATCAATGACATGTCAAGAATTCCTAAAATAGAAAATTTTTCTATAAATGATGGTTATAAAGACAAATTTATAATTTCTTGGAAATATAACAAGGACTATAAATATACATTAAAATGGAAAAACATCGACAAAAACAACAATGAATCTGACAATCAAGAAGTTTTAGACAATTCAGTTCTTGAAACAATGCTTTCAGAAGACAATATTGTTACTTTTTATCATATAGCAAACAGCGGAGACAGAAGAAAAGGATATTCTTTAACCGCAAACAATGGCTTTGAAGATACAGAAAATTATCCAGATGAAGTCCAGACACTAGGAACTCCGGAGCCATTTTTTGAACCTTCATATAACTCTATAAAAATCTTATGGAAACCTGTGCAAAAAGCAGCAAAATATGAAATAACAGCAGATTATTCCGGAAAACCAATTTCTGCAAAAAATATATCTGAAATAAAAACTGATGAAGATAACAATTTGTACTGTGAAATCATAGAACCTTACGGAAAGGCAGATGACGAAACATATAATACAACAAATGCCGAAATCTCAGGTCAAAAAATCAATTTTAAGCTAGAGTCAATTTCTAAAAACAAAGCCAATGAAGAAGTTGACAGGGCAAGCTCTTCAGATAATTTTAAAATCTTTACTCTAGGACCTGCGGCAATTGAACACATTGAATCGGTTGAAGGAAATCCAGCAGTTGCAAGAGGCATTGCAATAAACGGCAGTGATGATTCTATATCATTAAGATGGAATAAAGTTGAAGGAGCAAAAGGTTATTTGATTTTCCGCAGAAAGTACAGTGAAAATTATTATTCCGATATAAAGAACCAAGCAGATGTTTATTACTATTCCACAGAAACAAAATCTACAACTCTTATTCCTGATAATGGCTCAAAACTTCCTGTTTCATGCAATGAAACTGCTGGAGTTATTACTTTTAATGACAACTATAAGCAAATAGAAGACTACGATAACATCTATGAAATGAATCAAGACCAAATAGCCTGGGGATTTCCTTACGGCTACACAATTATTCCTGTTAAAAACAGTTCTGATTTTACAATAAATGATGACCTTTCAATACACGGAAAATCAAATTCAATTGAATATACTCAGGTTTCTTTGAATAAAATAGAAAAAACAGGCTCTACATACGGCTACGGCTTTGCATTGACTGCTTCCAAAGGTGTTTCATTAAAAGAAGTAGATCTTGCTTGGAAAGATCCTCATAATGAAACTCAAAAACCAACAATCTACTACCGTGAATACAATGCAGAACCTGGTTCAGTATGGAAAAAACGTGTGCCTGCCAAAAATTTTGATTCTACTCCGATTGTACCGGAAATATCATACAAGGCTTATGATTATGTTGCTTATTACACACCAGACCCGTCAGAAACTATAAAAATAAAACCTTATTTTGAAGAATATATTTCCAAACAAAAGGATTCTTATGAAGAAAGGTTCAACAAGGGCTACATACTGGCTCTAGAAAAACCAAAGGCAGAATATGCTGGAAATCTAAATGAAGATGACAAAACGGATAGATACTACTATTCAGAACGTTTTTCTCTTAATCAATACAGCAAGGAAGAAAAAAAGCAAGGGTTTGACAAAGCTGAAATATTTATGCTGAACACGAACAAAAAAGACGGATGGAAAAAAATTGCAGAACTAGATCCTAGCGATTTTTCTATAAAAGAAACTTTGTCTAATGCTGAATATGATTTAAATATAGAAAAGCCTACAAATTTTGATTTAATACTTACCCCTGCAACAATTAAAAATGGCGGAACAAACACAAAAGGATTATTGCAAGTGCTTCGTGATGCAAAACATTATTATATGATAAAAGCATCAAGAACATTCACTGATTCAGAAGGCAAAACAAAAAATCTTGAAACTTCAGTTGGAAGTGATGGTTCTATTTACGCATACAGACAGATAACTGATGAGGAGCTTGTAAAATCAACAATGCTTGTAATTGCAGAAATAATAAAAGATTCTGAAATGGATACTTATGGAGCAGGAACAATAGACGAAGTTCCAGTTGTGGGCAAAGAATGTAAACCTGTATACGGATATACAGGAATTTATGAATCTGGAAAATTTACATGGAGTCAAAGCAGTTCAAGTAAATTCAGCTGGCATCTTTTGCATTTTACACAAGGTTGGAAAGAATTGCCTTATAAAAATTTTAGTAATAATTTGAAGCACTTTATAATGATTGCTGATGAAAATAGTTCAAATATTAGAAGAGGACGAAAAGTTTCAACAGATCTAAAATTCTTATGTTATGACGAAACTAAAAACTTCTCTAAAGACAAACTCATTCCGCTCACAGTAACTTCAACCGAAATTCAGCTGGCTTCTTACTCTGGAACAGTCAATTTTGCAACTTCAGATACTCAATTCTCTGTCACAGTTGAACACAACGGCTCTCAAACATTCAAAAAATATGTTTCTGACAATGAGGTAAAAAAATGGTTTCCTGCAAAAATTGGAAATAATCCATATACAGGCAACTCTTCCGAATACGGCTGGTGGGAGGACTAAAAATGCAGAAAACAACAAAATTCAATTCAACTAAAAAAGCGCGTTTCACCCTCCCCCTTAAAGTTCTAGGAATTTTGATGGCCGCATGTGCTGCGATTTCATGCTCTAGCTTTTTTGAAACTGATGTTTCTATGAATTCAAACGGAAACAATTCAAGCCTTTACGACTTGCTTACTCCGCCGGAAAAAATTGAAAAGCTGGACGCGCCTTCTGAAATTTTTATTTCCCAGGGCGAATATTCCGGCAAGATTGAAATAAGCTGGAACGCCGTTCCAAACGCAACTTCCTACAAAATCGAGCGGGCTGTTGTAACAGAGAAAAAAGCCGACGGAACTTGGGATATGCCAGATGACTCAAAATTTGAGCTTCTAAGTTCCTCAAATATTTACAACACAAAGTACATTGACACAATAATCCAGACGCCAAAATACACAAGCGTTGAGCTGAACTATGTATATTATTACCGCGTTTTTGCCCAGAACCTTCCAAAAGGCTACACCGAAAGCGAATACTTTCCGGACTATAGAGAACACAAAGTTCCTGTTGTTGACAAAGATGGTACCCCTGTTCTTGACGAAAAAGGAAACGAAACTACCACAAAAAAAGTTTACGCCGACCCTTCAAAATACGGAACGCTCCTGAAGCCGGTTACTGAAATTGAAGCCTCAAAAGGCACTGTTTCAAAACAAATAGAAATAAAATGGAACAGCGTTCCCGGCGCATTTAAATATGAAATTCAGCGTTGTGAACGAGAACAGGGAAACTACTACACTATAAACCAGAAAACTATTTATGAAAATCAAACTGATTTTATTGATGAAGTTAATGATGCAGATGAAGGAACTGAATTTTATTATAAAGTCTATGTAATAAACAGAATCGGACAAAAATCATGTTCAAGCGCAGCTGCACTGGGCTATTCCCTTCAGCCTGGTGCGCCTACTATTCCAGAAAATATTCATGGAGAAAATGGATTTGGAACAAGCAACTCTCAACTTGTTATAAAATGGGCTGCTATTTCAACCCCTGCAGATACTGCAGAATATGACTACACATACAACTTGTACCGAACAAGTTCCAACGATTCCGTTTATAAGCTTATAATGTCAAAAATTCCTTATGACACAGACTATTTTATAGATACAAGCGTACAACCAGGAGTTTACTATTACTATTTTATCCAGACAATTAAAACTAACAAAAAAACTGACGAAAAACTAAAAAGCTCATTCAGTGAAACTGGAAAAGATTCTGCAAATCCAACCTATGGATTTATCTTAAGTCCACCTTCTTATATAGAAGTTACAGACGGTTCTGATGATGTGCATAAAAAAATAATCTGGTCGCCAGCAGTAAACACGATGAATCCAGATGATGCGATTTCTTTTACTTACAATATATATTCAGACACTTCAAAAAACGGACGTTTTGAAACTATGGTTGTAAGTGAAACTGAAGGTACTCCTGATTACAATGGAAACCTTTATACAGAAGTTCCTCTTGATAAAGGAAACTTTTTCATCATAAAAACTGTAAACCCGAACGGAGTTGACAAAGAAAGTCCAGCAAGCGAAATCGTTGCCCCGGTTCCAGATGCGCCTAAAAATGTATACGCTACAAAAACTGCCAGTGCTGATACAATGAGCAAAAGCATAAGCGCGAAAAGTGGCACGTTCAATACTGCAGTGTTTACTCCAAACAAAAATGAAGTTTATCCTGTTCTTATCACGTGGGATAATGTAGACGCAGCAGACGGCGGCTACGATATTTACCGTTCAACAAAGGCAGATTCAGGATTCAAGAAAATTGACACAACAACAAATTCACAGACGTACTATATTGACGTAAATGACAGCGCAAAATCAGGAATCATGTATTTCTACAAAGTTGTCTCATTAAACAGCCTTGGGCAGGGAAGAAAATCAAACGACCCGGTAAATGATTCTGAGCACAAAGCGCGCGGATTTGGAGCAATAACGCGCGAACAGTGGTTCAGGGAATACAACAAGAACATTGCAAGTTCACAGAAAAAACTTACGCTCATGCACAAGCCAAGCGATCTGGATAAAGTCGGTTCAGAAACCGTAAAGGGCAACATCAGCGGCACATTGGGTTACAACGCAAAAGTCGCCGGTCTTGGCGCAGAAATCACAATGCCGTACACAAACTACGCAGACCACTTTATAAGCGACGACAGCGCCCTGGGAATAAGATTTATCCTTAACGGAAACACGGACACAACCTCAAATATGAGCGCGAACGGCAACATGCACGAAACCGTCCACTGTTTTTCTAAGGAAATTGACGTTACAAACGCCGCGCAGGTCGCCGAAACTTTTGAAAACCTTTCAGAACCGGCAAAAAATGCAATCATAAAAACAGGCGACACGCATTACCTGTGCGGAATGTATCCGGGCTACGCAATTTACAACAACCTTGAAATAAAAGGCGGCGCGGCAGCCGGCGGATACTATCTTGTAAAAACTTTCGAGCTTGACAGAACAAACAAAGACAACGGCACTGCTGTTCTGGAAGAAGCAAAAGTAAACTGGCTTGTAGGAGAAGAAAAATGATGCCAAATAGAAAAATCCTGCTTCTTGGAACAATCTATATCCTATGCTCGGCATTCTTTATATGCGCGGAACAGGAAGAACGAGAAATAAAACCTGAGCCAGAAGAGATAAACTCCGAATATCTTCAGAATATTGAATATCTGAAAGCGTTCAACGAATCTTCTTTAAGCAGCCACAGAAAGCTTACGCTCATGCACAAAAAAAGCAACCTTGCAAAACTTGGAAAAGAAAAAGTCTGCGGAAATATAAGCGGAACTTGCGAATACTGGGCGCGCATACGCGGATTCAAGGGTGTTGTTACAATTGTATACAAAGATTATTGCGATTTTGACGGCTGGATTCTGAACGGAGAATGCAACACAAAGGCAAACATTCACGCAAACGGAAAAATGTTCGGAACAATGAAAATAACCGGCGAAAATCCCGGAAATATTTTCTATGAAAACCTTATTATAAAAAAAGGAACAAGCGCCGGCGGAACTTACGGAGTGCAGCTGCAGGGACTTGAACGTTCTGAAATTGAATACAATGTTCTTCCTCAGGAAGTTGAAGAATCTATTGACGATATAAAGGAGCAACCTGCCTGACCGCGCGGATTCCCTACAAAAACTGGAGTAATATATGAAATCTGTTAAAAAAATCTTTTTATCTCTGTCTGTAATCTTTGCTTTTATTTCAGCATTTGCATTTATTTCATGCTACGAGCCTTCTCCATTGTATGGAAAATGGGCAGACGACTACGGAAACTACGTGACTTTTACTTCCGACGGAACTTTTGTTGCAAAAATCTACACAGAACCCCAGGATGAAAAAAGCGAAATAAACTATCAGGGCGAATATTCAGTAATAGACAACGTTCTTGTTTTCACTGTTTCAGAAAAAGACGGTGAACCGGTTTCTGAGACCATAAACACCGAATGGGACATACGCGGCTCGATGCTTTACCTTACCTGGACAAACGCGTCCAACAGCAAGACTCTGAACCTTACCCTGTACCATGTTTCAAAATAAGGCGGAAAATATGAAAAAAATATTTTTGATTTTTGCGTTCGCTTTTCTGCTTTATCCTGTTGTATGCCAGGAGACAAATCTTTTTGAAACTTCAACGTCCGACGACCACAACGACACGAATGTTGAAATAAACGAAAAAACCGGATTCCCTAAAATCAAGGCAAAACCGTTCATTATGTTCAACGAAGGGGTCGCCGCCGCTCAAGTCACAAGAATTCAGACTCTTAGCGGCAGAAGCAATTTTGTGTGGAAAAACGATTTTATAGGCGCGTTCTTTCAGATTCAGACAAGAAACATGAAGCCTCTTAACTCCATTATCCGGACATCAGTCTTTTACCCTTACTTCAACACTTTTAACGAAGTAAAGCAGTTTCCAAAGCAGACAATTCTGTACGCGTTCGACTTGTTCGCCGGCCCGATTCTGGAAACTGATATGTGGAAATATGTCCGCCTTAAATTCGGGCTTGGTCTGCATTACATGTATCAGCTTACCGATGAATATCACCTTAACTATCTTGGTGGCGGCGCGCTTGCCGGTCTTGAGCTTCCTGTAGAACCGCGGTGGTCTGTGCTTCTGGACGGAACTTTTTCTTTTGATTACCCGAACTTTGGAACAAACAGCCTTGTCCAGCCCTATGACTACGCATGGCAATACCAGCTTAACCTTGGCGTGCGCTACAGCGTAAAAGGCAAAAACAAATACTCATACATCCGGCAGTCGGAAAAATCATTGCAGAGGGAAACTGCGAAAGCAGAAAAAAAAGCCCGGAAAAAGGAACTCAAGGCAGAAAAACGGGCCGAGCGGAAAGCGGCAAGAGCAGAAGCAAAAGCCCTTAAGGACAAAGAAAAAATCCTGAAAGACGAAACACAATCTGCGGAACAGGCAGAACAGACGGAAAATTCTTACCTGGCGCGATAGCCGGAGACAGAGCGCGACCTGTTTTAGTCCACGAACTTATGAGAAATCAGAAAACTTGCGGCTTCTATAACGGTAATCATAAGGGCGTAGACTTTAAGGCAGAGCTTTGAATTTGAATCAGCCGGAATAAGGTTTTTCCAGTAAAACTCTTCTTCCTTGCGCAGGCAGAAAAAGATTATTGTATTGTAAAGGATTACCGCCAGCAGAGCTATTTCGCATACAAGAAGAATTTCCTGCTCTTCTTCCGTAACTCCGGTCAAAAGCAGTATTGTTGTAAACATACCGACGCAGAAAAGCGAGTAAATTCCGCAGTTCCAGACCGACTGGGTATATCCCTGCCCGCCTGCGAAAATCGCCGCGGTTCCGGTGGAAAACAACGCAAACAGAAAAAACGAGCAAAGCAAAAATCCCGTAAAAACGTAGAACAGCCCCCAGCCCAAATCCGGAGACGCAACAAAAAAAGCAAAAGAATCTATATTTCTTGCCAGCACAGGAATTGCCGCCGCAAGCGTGAACATAAAAAAAACTATACCAGAAATCCGCAAAAATACTTTAGACATAATTTTATTCTATCACATTGAGAAAGTTTCTGTAACGTGGTAATCTTGTAAAGTTATGATAAATGATATAAAAAAATCCATTCTTTCCGGCCTGATGATTTGCATCGGCGGAACTGTTTACCTTTCATGCCTCGCCTTGAACTTAAGGCCGCTCGGCGCGTTCCTGTTTGCGGCAGGACTTTACACAATCTGTATGTACGGATTCAATCTTTATACGGGAAAAGTTGGTTATATCGCATATAATTTTAAAGACGCAAAATACATTCGTCTTGTAATTCTTACGCTTTTGTTCAACCTTCTTTCTACTTATATTCTGGGAATTATGGCAGGCTATGCGTTTCCGCTGGTCGTTGAGCCTGCAAAAGAAATTTTCTATGCAAAGACACAGACTCCGCTTCTCCGGCTTTTTATTTCCGGCCTTTTCTGCGGAATCCTTATGTTCCTTTCCGTTGACACATGGAAAAAAGGCAGCAAGGCAGGCGTCTTTATTTATATACCGGTTTTTATTCTGTGCGGATTCGACCACTCAATCGCAAATTCTTTCTATAACGGAATTGCAAACGGCTTGAACGCATTCACGCCGCAAAACGTCTTGATTTTTATTTCTGTAATACTTGGAAACGCGGCCGGCGGAATGCTGATTCCCCTGCTTACAAGGAACTTCAGCAAAACCGCCTGCCCGGAATGATTAAAATTTAAACTTTTTAAGAGCATCTACAGCCGCGCCTTTTGCGGCATTAGACAGCTGCCTGTTGATTTTTGTTTTCTGGTCTTCAAGCCGCTTCTGCAGGCTGTTCAGAGAGTTCATCTGATTGTTCAGAAGTCCTGAAATATCTGTGAACGCGGCAATCTGCTCTGATGCGATTCCTGTCTTTTCGCCAAGGACTTTTGCTACATTCGACTGCGCTTCTGAAGCGATTGAATTCAACTCACTTGCAAGGGCCTGCGTTACAGGAGTCACAAGCTGCCTTGTAAGTTTTTCAATGTCTGTAAGTTCAACGTTCAGCGCGCCGTTTTTGCTGTACAGAACCCGGAAGCCAACCGAAAGATTTTTTATGCCGGAAACAGCCTTTTTGTAAAGCTCAGAAACTTTCGCCGGCTCAAAATCCATTCCCTGTATCTCGGTTATATTCATATTCAAAGTTCCGCCGACCGTAAAACTTCCGTCTTTTTTGCAGGTAAGAACCGCATCAATGTCGCTTGCCGAGCTAAGGCTGAAAACCTGAGCATTTGCGCTCACCGGATAACCTTTTCCTGAATAGTCCGCAAGAACCAAAGGCGCGGCGGAATTGTCGCGGGCATCAATTGTAACAGAAGCCTTGTTAGGTTTTCCCATAACCTTAAAATCCGCGTTGATTTTCGCAGGTTTTCCGCGCATATTCTGGTCGCTGGAAATTTCAGTGGCCGTTCCCTTGAACAGAAGCTCGTTTGACTTGTATTCGTAGCCGGAAGCCACAACATTTTCTATCAAGAGCTTTGGAACTGTATCTTTTTTGTAATAAACTGTTCTTCCTGCGGAGCGGGCGTGTCCAGTTGATTTTTCTGCTTTTTTAGCCTTCTTTTCAGTCTTTTCCGCGGATTTTTTTGAATCCGCCGCCTCGTTCGAATTTCCCTTTGAATTCATTGCGGCCGTCAGCGCCTGGTCAATGTACGGATAAAATTTTCCGGCTTTTTCAAGGATGATTCCACGGACGCCTTCTGTAAGAATATTTTTAAGTCCGTCAGCGGAAAAAAGTTTCTTCATCTCGGAAATTTTTGAATCCACCAGACTAGAATCTGCTTTTATCGCATTCTGAAGCTGCCTTGAATAACCGTTTACCGCATTTGTATCAGTCTTTATGTCCCTTGAAGTGGCCGACATCTTTTTTTTCAGAGAATTCGACTCGTTCATGGCGGTTTCAATGTCGCTTATCGCTTTTTTCAGCGTGGCGGCGTTTGTAATGTTTTCCCAGTTTGTTTTTACAAGGGAATCAACGCTCGCGGAAAGCTTTGCGATAGAAGCCTGGTATTCGTTCGGAACATTCTTCCATTTTTCAACCTTAGCATTTACATCAGAGGCGATAGAATTTGCCACAGCCGGAGATTTCAGCTCATTCTGAATGTTGGAAAGCATCGTCTCAGGATTGTAGCTTTCAAACATTTTTTTAAGCTGGTCAGCAGCCGCATTCATTATTGAGTCAGAATCTTTTTTTGTGTCGGCGACAACTTCCTTCTGCTTCTTGGCTTTTGGCTTACGCGCAAGCTCGCCGGAAGTTTTTCGCTCAGTGTCAATCGCAACGCCGGAAACTTCTATATTTTTTGCATGGAATTTTCCGCGGAGCAAATCTGTAAGATTAAAGGCAACATCAATTTTATCAATCTCAAAAATATTTTTCATCGGGGATTCTGAACTAGCCTGGGCAAGTCCGCTAATTTCAAGCGACGCCCCGAAAATCTGAAGGTCAACTTTCTGAATGTCTGTCTTAGCCCCGAAAATTCCCTGCATTGTGGCGGTCAAGCCTTTTTTTACCACAATATTCTTAAAGAGCGTCACGCTGATTCCGATTGCGGCAAACAGGCAGACAACGGCAAGAAGAGGAACAAGTTTTATACCGGCTTTTTGATTTTTCAGGTCGACCGCGATTTTTTTGCAGCGGATAAATTCATTTTTCGGGATTTTCGCAGACCTGTCAAAGGCCAGGAACTCCCTGCCCTTTTTATCCTTTTCCTTTTTAAACTGTGAGCTTACAAGTTTTTTGTCTGCTTCTATGTATATCTTTTTAAGGACTTTCTTTTCAAAATCTTTTTCGGTGAACTTTTTTCTGTAGAATCCAGGAAGTTTTTTAGCTGGAAGAAGCTTTGCCTTTTTTTCTTTTTTTACGACGGTTTTTGAAGATTTTTTTACATTCTCAGGAGCATGTTTTTTTTCAGTATTTTTTTCTATATTTTCAGTTTCTGTTTTCTTAGCCATGATATTTCTCCAGAAAAATTCAGTTAAATCAGCTCTGCCGCTTTTGAGGCAATCTTTCCGACAACCGGAATGCTGTAAATAGTCTTAAGGACTTTAGAATCATTAAACCTTGGAGCGATGTGCTTTCGCCACAATTTTATAACAAGATACATAAGAAGAAAAAACGGAATATACGCAAGAAGCCCGAACACAAGCGAGCCGGCTACAATCGTGTTGTTAAATTTTGTAAACCCAACAAACGGAACGTCCAGCGCCCAGGCGTAAAAATTTTCAAGCGGCGCAAAAGTAAGCACGGCATAGCCAATCCGGTCAAAAAGCGGATCAAGAAGATACGCAGAAAGCGTTCCGATAAGAATCATTATGTAATATCCGCATTTATTTATGCGCACAAATGCGAAAAAGACAAAGAGCACATACCAGAGAAGATTGTTTTTTGGCATAAATCCAAGGATAAGGCCAATGCAGAAAGAATTTGCAATCTGAGACGGCTTTGAATTTGAGTTAAGCGCTTTTAAAAAATTAATTAAGTACGCAAGCATATTTTTCTGACTCCAATATTTTTTTCTATTAACCTTAATTTCGAGTTTTTTTGCAAATTATGAAAGAACGCTCTCAGCAGATTTCCAATTTGCTCAGATGGATTTGGCTCGAATTCGGGTGCTCCGCACTTTAATTAATTCAATCGCCAAAAATCTTCACAAATTGCAAATCTGCCTGCGCTTTTATTCTTTTTACAAAAAAAACCGGCATTCAGGCTATTATATCATATTTCAAAATAGAAGGAAGTTCATTCTTCAATCTGTATTTGAATCGGGCAATGGTCGCTTCCAGTCACATCCGCCATAATTGTTGAGGAAACAACTTTATCTTCGAATTTTTTATGAACGCACCAATAGTCAATGCGCCACCCTATGTTCTTTTCGCGCGCGTGAAACCTGTAGCTCCACCATGTATACTGCTTAGGCTCGCTGTTGAATTTTCTGAATGTATCCACGTACCCTGCGTTTAAGAAACTTGTGAACCATTCACGTTCTTCCGGCAGATAGCCTGGATTCTTTTCGTTTGTGGCAGGATTTGCCAAATCAATCGGAGTGTGCGCAACATTGTAGTCGCCGCCAAGCACAACGTTAAAGCCTTCTGAAACAAGCTCATCACATTTTTTAAGAATCGCCTTGTTAAATTCAAGTTTATAATCAAGCCTTGCTCCAGCCTCCTGGCTGTTCGGAAAATACGCGCTGATTACGGCGATTTTTCCAAATTTTGCGATTGTAACACGCCCCTCGTCGTCAAAGCGCGCGTCCCCAAGGTTTTCCACTGAATCTGGCTTTACCTTGCTGTAAATCGCAGTTCCGCTGTAGCCGGCTTTTTTTGCGCTGCTGAATGCAGAGAAATATCTTTTGCAGTCGTCAAAGAGTCCTGCGCCGCCGGAAGAATCAGAAAGCGCGGCGGAAGCGTTTTCTCCGTAAGGCGGAGAAATCAGATTTTCGGAAAGCTGAGCCGGATTGGCTTTTGTTTCCTGAATGCATACAACATCCGCGCCGCAATCCGAAAGCCAGCTCAAAAAGCCTTTCTTTTCAACAGCCCTGATTCCATTTACGTTCCAAGAAATTATATTCATTTTTAGTCCTTTATTCTATTTTTACAGAATGAACTGTCCATTCCATTGAAGCAATTGTAGCAAAAAAGAAAAATTCTTTAAATGCGCAGAACGTCATGCGCCAGGGCAAACGCATTATAAATGTATTCAGCAAAAAACTTGCTCCCAGTCACGGTT